>Ga0256834_1001519_pt1 | contig 15544 bp, 15 predicted proteins | sample 4281140metaG_FD_190536 | JGI IMG/M metagenome (GOLD analysis project Ga0256834, IMG submission 190536) | Hydrothermal vent microbial communities from East Pacific Rise, Pacific Ocean - 4281-140 | ecosystem: Environmental > Aquatic > Marine > Hydrothermal vents | place: Pacific Ocean: East...
TATAGTACAGTGTAAACGTTACGGGGATGCTTTAGTCACCATTAAAGTAATTAGAGAAATGTACGGTCTGATGCATGAACATGATGTTGATCTTGCCTACATTGTAACCAGTAATCGTTTTACCAAAGAGTGTTATAAATTTATCAAAGATAAAAATATGATCCTGATCGATGGTGAAAAACTGCTTCAAATGATCAAGTCAGTGCTTTGATCATTCTTCTGTATAAAGTTCAAAATCTTCTTTACTAACACCACAGTCCGGACATTCCCAGTCCTCAGGAATATCTTCAAATGCGGTACCGGGTTTTATGCCGCTGTCCGGATCCCCTAACGCGGGATCATAAATGTATTCACAGACTGTACAAATATATTTTTGATTCATAATATTTCCTATCATTATATTTTATTATCATAATATAATCTATCTGTGTAATAAGTGTAGAATATGATGGATATCAACAAAATTTGGATATTGTAGCTTTAATAGGATATAATAAATAAAGTGAGCATGAAAGAGAGGAAAAGTTTATGCAAGAAGATACGTTTTTTAATATAAACACTATGTTGAAAAACATATTTCAATATTTGGATCATAACTGTAATGCAGGGAGAGCAAATTTGATCTTTGTCTTTTCCAAAACAGTGCCTTGCCAGTTAAAAGGGAATTCCAGTATCTTATATATGGTTCTTGTTAAAATAATACGCCAAGTATTGGAACATCACTGTAGTGAAGAGTTAGTGATAGAAGTGGATGCTCCTGCAGATTTTCTATATAAGGAACCGGTGGTTTTCAAAATTGAAAATATTCCGGTAAAAAAAGACGGGATCATGCCACAGTTGCATTCCATGCTGTCTGAAGATCTTGAAACCCTCAATGCAACTATTGAATATACTGAGAGTAATGGCGGCAGCATCGAGTTTACAGTTCCTTTGACCACAGCAGAACTGGGATGTCGAAGATATTACAGATTGCCTTCAAAAACCATGTTACATAAAAATATCCTGCTTGTTGTCGAAAGTAATAATCTCGCTTTGAGTTTAACAAAAATGTTTAGATATTTTCCGATGAATATTGATCTTTGTATCAAGCATTTTAAAAGTGAAAAATATGATCTCTCTCAATATGATCTTGTACTGATCGAAGATACATTATTTGATTTTCAGCTTCATTCGCTTATTAAACAGGCAAGAGAGAAGAGTAATATAGACTTTATATTACTTGGAAATGAAGATATCTATACAAAAGACGATACCTCAAAACTGCATACAGGCTTTTTGGCCAAACCTGTTACTCAGGAAAGTATCTATGATCTGTTAATCGACCAGTTTGATGAATTGCCAATCGTAGCATAATTTAAACATGGTAAAATACGTTAATTTTATTTAAGGATAACGTATGTCGATCAAATGTGCATTTTTATTTCCGGGACAGGGTTCTCAGGCTGTAGGTATGGGAGAAGATTTCTTCAACCATTCTGATATTGCTAAACAAATGGTGGCAGATGCTACCCAACGAACAGATATTGACTTCGAAAAACTGCTTTTTATAGAGAATGATGATCTTGAAAAAACAGAGTTCACACAACCTGCCATCTTACTTGTATCTGCTATCGCGCATAAATTGTTTGAAGATGCAATGCCTATTAAACCGGTGTATGCTTTGGGACACTCCCTTGGAGAGTTCTCTGCATTGGTTTCTGTCGGTGCGATCGATGCGATCGATGCCGTTGAACTTGTAAATCTTCGTGGTAAACTGATGGCCAAAGCTTGCGCAGGACAGGATGTAGGAATGATGGTCTCTTTGGGATTAGATGATGAAGTCGTTGAAAAAATCTGTGAAACACAAAGAGAAGCAGGGTTGAAAGTCTGGCCCGTCAATTATAATGCAGCAGGACAGATCGTGATCGCGGGTATCAAACCGGATCTTGAAAAGCTTGAGCCGATCCTGAAAGAGGCTAAAGCAAGAAGAGCTATGCTGCTGAATATGTCGGTAGCAAGTCACTGCCCACTGCTTGAATCTGCAACGGCTCCATTGGTTGAGAAGCTTTCTGAAGTTTTGAGAGATGAATTCATTGCTCCGGTCGTTTCAAATGTGACTGCTGAAAAATACAGTACGAAAGCAGAAGCCTTAGAGTTACTGCCAAAACAACTGGTCTCTCCGGTACTTTACAAACAGTCTATTGCCAAGTTTGACGATGAAGTTGACTGTTATGTGGAGTTTGGGCACGGAGGTGTATTGAAAGGGCTTAACCGAAGAGCCACAAAGAAACCGCATTTTGTTGTGTCCGATATGGAATCACTTGCAAACGCAATTGAAGAGATAAGCAAGTTAGGTTAAGATGAATAAAATAGCGATCATGGGTGCCATGCCCGAAGAGATAGAACCGATCATTTCCAAATTGAAGAATTTAAAAGAGACGAAGTATGCTGCCAATACCTATTATGAAGGTACCTACCATGGCAAAGAACTTGTGGTTGCCTATTCTAAAATAGGAAAAGTGTTTGCAACACTGACGGCTACAAGTCTTATAGAAAAATTTGAGTGTGATACCTTGCTCTTTTCCGGTGTAGCCGGAGCGATCTCACCGGATCTGAATATTGGTGATCTTATCATCGCTGACGGGCTTGTCCAGCATGATCTTGATATTACGGCTTTTGGACATCCTTACGGTTATGTTCCTGAAGGTGAAGTGTGTATTCTTACTGATGTCGCTTTACGCAATATTGCAAAAGAGGTCGCCAAAGAAAAAGGTTTAAAACTTGTAGAAGGTATCATCGCTACGGGTGACCAGTTCGTTGCCGACCCTGAAAGAAAAGAGTGGATCAGTAAAACATTTAAAGCAGATGCTTTGGAAATGGAAGGTGCTGCGGTGGCAGTGGTATGCGATTCACTGGAAGTACCATTCTTCATACTGCGTGCGATTTCAGATTCTGCCGATATGGATGCCAGTTTCAATTTTGATGAGTTTCTAGAGAGCTCGGCAAAGACATCTGCGGATTTTATTCTCTCAATGGTTGAAAAGATACAATAATCCTGCACGGTGTTGTGTCCTCACGACACCAAAATAATCTATGATATTATGACAATGTGTTGTGTTCTCGCAACACGCTATAAAGAGAGAACCGTGGAAAAGCTAAGACGACAACAGACCAAAACCATTCCTATGAGTAAAAAACTTCTTAAGGTTATTGGAAAAACCAATGCTGAATTCAAACTGATCGGAGAAGGTGACAAGATCCTTGTCGGACTGAGTGGAGGAAAAGACTCTTTGGCACTGGTACATGCGTTAAAACATGTCCAACGCCATGCCCCTTTTAATTTTGAATTTGAAGCCTGTACCATTAAGTACGGCATGCCAGATGAGCATTACGACTTTCTCTCCAAACATTGTGAAGAGTACAGTATCAAACATACGGTTTATGATACGAATATTTTTGAAATCTCTCACGATACCATCCGTGAAAATTCTTCTTTCTGTTCCTACTTTTCACGTATGAGAAGAGGGGCATTGTATACATTTGCAGAAGAGGGTGGTTTTAACAAAGTAGCGCTTGGACATCACTTTGATGATACAGTTGAGAGTTTCTTCATGAATATATTCTACAATGGGACCATGAGAGCCCTGGCACCCATCTATAAAACAGGAAGAGGGTTTCATCTTATCCGTCCGCTTATCCAGGCAAGAGAGTCCCAACTGCGTGCTTTCGCTGATGACAATAATCTACAGGTCATCGGAGATGAAGCCTGTCCTGCCATGCTCAAAGATGTCAAAATGCCCCATGCAAGAGCATCCACAAAAGAGTGGCTGGCTGGACTTGAAAAAGAGAACAAAGATATCTTTAAAATGTTCAAAGCTTCATTTAAACATATCCATGATGATACATTTTTGGATCCTGAACGTTGGGACAGGGATGATATAGAAGTGAGCAGTAAGCAATGAACAGTGAACAGTTTATAGCCAGAAGTGCAGGGCGGATCGATAAAATCTTAGCTCAGGCACTTGATGTCAGTCGTAACCAGGTTGAAAAATTAGTCAAAGATGGTTTGGTGTCGGTAAATGGTAAAACCATCACTAAGAATAGTGTGAAAGTTTGTGAAGGTGATGAAATAGCCTATGAATTCAAAGAGGCAGAGAAGCGTGAGCCTGTTGAGATAGATTTTGATGTAGAAGTTCTGTATGAAGATGAGTATCTGTTGGTTATTAACAAACCTTCGGGGCTTGTGGTACATCCTGCGCCTTCGGTGAAAGAAGCAACACTGGTGGACTGGTTGGTCAAAAAAGGGATTTCTCTTTCGACTATTTCGGGAGAAGAGCGTCACGGGATCGTACATCGTATTGACAAAGAGACTACCGGTGCTTTGGTGGTTGCCAAAGACAACAAAACACATGAACTGTTGAGTGAACAGCTTCAGGACAAGAGTATGGGACGATACTATCTGGCTTTGATAGACTGTCCTTTGAAGGAAGATGTGCTGGTGGACAAACCCATTGGAAGAAATCCCAATAACCGGCTTAAAATGGATGTTGTGTCACATGGGAAATCTGCGAAAACAGCTTTTAAAAAGCTTTTAGAAACCGCACATGGTACTGAATTGATCGCAGCGAAACTCTTTACCGGAAGGACCCATCAGATACGTGTGCATCTCAATACTTTGGGACGGCATATACTGGGAGATGATTTATATGGTTTTAAGAGCAAAAGAGATAAAATTCCAAGAGTTTATCTACATGCCTATTTACTTTATTTAACACATCCTGTTACCGCCGAGAAGATGGAGTTCACTGCCCCGCTTTTTGATGATATGAAACAGTATCTGAGCAAATATTTTGACAGGGAAGCATTGGAAGCAAAGCTGGATCCCGAAACCTTTGATGAGGTGTTTCAGAATCTAAAATAGTGCAGGTAGAACCATCCCCATGAAGCAGGAATATTATGCCACACTTAAAAGTCACTTCCTTTGATACGCAAATGATTGACAATGCGATCCCCCAAAGCGATATTTTAACTTTTCGTGCCACTTCTTTAACCAGTGATGATGAAATACTTGGTGTTGAACTGGGCGGGGAAGAGTTTCTCCTTCAGATCAAACCGGATGTGAATGATACGCTTGTAAAATATGACAAGGTAACACGTCCCCTGAAAGTCAATCTTTTAAAAGAAGCACTGGACAAAGTGTCTAAAGAATTGAAGCTGGAGGTACAGAGTTCCAATATTACTATTCACAATACCAAAGCAGCACTCTCTTCGGAATATTTTAAAAAAATAGAAGATTTTGAAAACATCACCTACCCGAAAGAAAAGATTTCGGTTGAGGTCGGATTTGGTTCAGGCAGACACCTTTTGTATCAGGCAGAAAAAAATCCCGATACCCTTTTTATAGGTCTGGAGATCCATACTCCTTCTGCACAGCAGGTACTCAAACAGATAGAACTTAACAGCATTGAAAATATCTGGGTGGTCAATTATGATGCAAGACTTTTTCTTGAAATGCTGCCTTCCAATGTCTGTGAACAGATCTTTGTACATTTCCCTGTCCCCTGGGATAAGAAACCGCATCGACGTGTTATAAGTCCCTCTTTTCTTGATGAATCGATGAGAGTCCTGAGAGAAGGCGGCAGACTGGAACTGCGTACGGACAGTGACAATTACTACTGGTATGCACTGGAAACGTTTTTTTCTGTGCCGAAAACCCAGGTTGAAATACGAAAGAATGAAGCCCTGGAAGTGACCAGCAAATATGAGGCAAGATGGCTTAGGCAGGAGAAAGATATTTACGATGTATACGTAAAATGTCAGGAAAACTCAGAACCTCGGAAATTAGGTATGGATTTTAATTTTAATGATGTAAAATATACAAACGATTTAGAAAAGGGACTAACTAAAAAACCAATGATCTTTGACGGATATTTTGTACATTTTGAACGTATGTACAAAAGTGGAGAGGGGAAGCTTCTTATCAAGTGTGCTTTTGGAAGTTTTGACCGTCCTGAACATAAATATATTTTACTAACCAATGAAAGTTGCAGATACTTTGTCTCTCCGCCGGTGAAAACGCAGGTGAACTACGAAGCACATAAAAAACTGATGGAGTTATTATCCATTGAAGGAAGAACGGATGTCTAATGTAATCAGCGCATCACATCTTACGCTTGCATACGATAACGGTGCAAAAGAGATCATCAAGGATGCGAGTTTCAATATAAAAAAGGGCGAATTTGTTTTTATTACCGGACCCAGCGGTTCGGGGAAATCCACACTGCTTAAAGCACTTTACGGACATTTGAGACCAAGCGAAGGAAACCTGGTAGTGGGAGGACATGATCTTGCTACGATACGTCAGGGAAAACTTCAGGAACTCAGAACACATCTGGGGATCATTTTTCAGGATTATAAACTGGTTAATGAGTGGACGGTTGCTAAAAATGTTGTGCTTCCCCTGATGATAGCCGGATACTCAGTGGATGTACAGAATACACAGGCACAAAGACTGCTGAAACATGTGAAGCTTTCGGAACATGCCGATAAGTATCCGCTTGAACTGAGTGGTGGTGAGCAGCAGCGTGTGGGTGTAGCGAGAGCTTTGTCCAAGAACCCGGTTGTGATCCTGGCAGATGAACCTACGGGTAATCTTGATGACTACTCTTCAAATGTAATTTGGGATCTGATGGAAAATGCCTGTGAACAGCTTGAAACAACCGTACTTGTCGTCACACACAAAATACCGACGATCTTTTCGTTACCGTATCGGCATTTCATTATTGAGAGTAAGGGTGTCTATGAAGTTCATTAAAAACCATCTTATGTTCATCTTGCCGCTTGTGGCTATTTTGCTTGGAATTGAATTCTACCTTGTATTTGACAGAACAACTGATTCGTATGAAAAGGGACTTAAAGAAGGGTATACGATGCTGGTCGTTACTAAAAAACCTGCAGAGATATCCGAGTTGAAACAGCTTAATCCTCACGTGAACAGTATGGAAAAGATAAAACGTAAAAATATCGTTGCTGAGATCGCCAAAGATGTCAATAAAGGTACGCAAAGTGAAATCTTGGCTGCTTTGCCTTACTTTTATAATGTGGGTCTTGATACCTATATAGATACAGCAGGTTTGGAAAAGATAAAAGAAGACCTGGAGAAAGATAAAAATATAAAAAAGGTCGAAACCTTTGGAAACTCTTACAGTTCCGCATACAGACTCTTTTCATTTATAAAATTCACGTTAAAACTGTTTATTGTTTTCATGGGGATCGTCAGTCTTTTCCTGATTATTAAGCAGATGGAAATATGGAAATATGCACATAAAGAACGTATGCAGGTCATGGAAATATTTGGAGCACCTTTGATGTTGCGATCGGGTGTACTTTTTAAAGTTGCCATTGTGGATGCCTTTGCTGCAACGGTGCTTACCAGCGCTTTTTTCCTCTATATCAAGTTTATCTGGGCTGCGAACAGCGGTATTGAGATCATGATGGAAAAGCAGGAAGAGTTATTCAGATTAAGTGATATTGCTATTCTCCTGGGAGCAGCACTGCTGATCGTGATCATCGCTGTCTATTCAGTGGTATTCTCGAGTAAGGGAGTTCAGGAGTGAAATCCTTCATCCTCTCCTTTTTTCTTACACTTGTATTGCTGTATGGAAGTACAACAACTACGAAGAAAATCACAAAGTCCGAACATGATCTCTCTTCGACCCAGAAAGAGCAGAAACAGGCCAACAGAAAACTGGACAAGATCGCAAAAGATATTAAGAAAGCAGAAAAAGACATTGCATATCTTGATAAGAAATTAGATGCACTGGGTAAGGATCAGAGTAAAATGGAGGAGGAGTATGAAGCACTTAAAAAAGCGCTGAAACAATCTAACTCAGAGTACGAGAGAACAAGCAAGGATCTTGACCGCAAACGAAAACAGTTCATCTCTTTACTCTCTGAACAGTTTTCGATCGTGTATGCCATTCAACAGTCCCATGAACCTACGCGTGACTCTATTATTACCCAGGAAGTTTACAAAGCATACAAAAAACAGAATACCAAAATGCTTGCCAATCTGAAATCTGAGATACGTACATTGAAAAAGCGTAAACAGGACAAAAAATATTTGCGTAATAAAACGTTGAACAAGATCAATCGTCTTATTAAAAAAAGAGAAGAGTATGCCCAAAAGAAGCTTGCCAAGAAAAAACTGATTAAGAAACTAGCCCAGGATGAAGAGAAATATAATGCCAAGTTACAAAAGATCGTGGATAAACAGAATTCTCTGCGTTCAACTTTGGCTAAGTTAAATATTTTACAAGCCAAAGAAGTAGAAGAAGCACGGAAACAGGCAGAGGCAAGAAAAAAAGCGATACGTCTTGAAAAAGAACGAAAAGCACGTTTACGTAAAGCAAAAGCGGCTGCACTGGCTAAGGAGAAAAGAGCAAAAGAAGCGATAAAGAAAGCCAAAACACAAGAGGCAAAAGCCAAAGCGAAGTTAGCTGCGAAAAAGGCAACACAAGAGAAAAAGAAGGTGTATAGAGAGAGTGAAAAAGTGAGAAATGTCAACTCTTCCTACCATAAATCAAAGGTTTATGCCTATAAAGGCAATAAGACCATCTCTCCTATTGCCGGAGCAAAACTCATTAAAAAATTTGGTACTTATGTAGATCCGGTCTATAAGATTAAAATTTTTAATGAATCCATTACCCTTCAGGCACCTTATGCTGATGCGAAAGTAAAAAATGTCCTGAATGGGAAAGTGGTCTTTGCCGGGAAAAGTTCAATGCTGGGTAAAGTAGTGGTTGTCGCACATAGTGGAAAAATGCATACGGTGTATGCAGGTTTGTCCAAGATCGCACCAAATATTAAAACAGGACGTAAGATCAAACGGGGCTATGTTGTCGGAAAGGTCAAAAGTAAATTGATGTTCCAGGCGACAAAAAATTCAAAACATATCAATCCATTGAAGTTGATAAAGATCTGATATTTGAATCATTTATCTCCGTTTATTAACTTTATTTGGTATAGTATTATATAAACTTTTGAAAAGGCAAGAAGCATGGGTAAATCATTGATTGAACTTCCGGAACTTACACTTAAAGCACTTTTTGATAATTCTGTTAAATCTTATACAGAACGTCCTTCCGTACAATTTGTGGATGGTCCTGAGGTGAGTTATGGAGAATTGGCTGAAAAAGTTAAATTTATTCAGGATATGTTAAAAGAGTATGATATTAAAGTAGGTGACAGGGTTGCCCTTTACAGTGAAAATATGCCCAATTGGGCTGCGGTCTATTTTGCCGTGACGACAATGGGTGCGGTCATTGTACCTGTCTTACCGGATTTTCATACTTCTGAAGCACTGCATATTGCTATTCATGCAGAGTGTAAAGCTGCATTTATCTCCCAAAAGCTTTTTGAAACCATGTTGGATGAAACGCAGCCTCCCACGATGAACCTGCTTGTGATTCTGGATAAATTGCATATATTGAAGAAACTCTCTACCCCTTCTGCTATGGATAGAGTCATGCAAAAAGGGGGTGAACAGCTCTCTAAAGCCATGGACAAAATGCGTAAGAACAAAGAAGAGGAACTTGTGATCAAAGAAGATGATCTTGCCGCGATCATTTATACGTCTGGAACCACAGGAAGTTCAAAAGGAGTGATGTTGAGCCATAGAAATCTTACTTTTGATACCACCGCAGCACAGCATATTGTTGACATCTATCCCGAAGATAAATTTCTTTCCATTTTACCGCTTGCACATACCTTTGAATGTACAGTAGGAATGCTGATCCCTATTTTGAACGGTGCATCTATCCACTATATTCAAAAGGTACCGACACCAACGGTTCTGATCAAAGCAATGGGAACAGTGAAACCGGATTTTATGCTGGCTGTACCTTTGATTATAGAGAAGATTTATAAAAATAAAGTATTGCCGAACTTTCAAAAAAATTTCTTGATACGAATGCTCTATAATATTCCTTTTTTCCGAAAAAAACTCAATAAGATAGCAGGAAAAAAACTGATCAAGACATTTGGTGGGAATATCAGATTCTTTGGTATCGGTGGAGCAGGTGTCTCACCTGTAGTCGAGGCATTTTTACGTGAAGCAGAGTTCCCTTATTGCATAGGCTATGGATTGACTGAAACAGCACCTTTACTTGCCGGAACGAACCCTGAAGATACAAAATACAAGGCCATTGGTCCGGTGATACCGGGTACCAGACTGGAGCTTCGTGATCAAAATGAAGAGGGGATCGGGACACTGTGGGCCAAAGGACCGAATGTGATGATAGGCTATTACAAAGATCCCGAGAAAACGGCTGAAGTGATGGATGAAGAGGGCTGGTTCAACACGGAAGATATCGGCTATATTGATGAGGATGGGTATTTCTTTATGAGTGGGCGAGCCAAAAATATCATTGTTGGATCCAGTGGTGAGAATATCTATCCGGAACAAATAGAAGCGGCTATCAATGTACATGATCTTGTAGCAGATTCTCTTGTTTTTGACAATGATGGTGTCTTAACGGCACGTATCCATCTTGACTATGATAAAGTCGATGAAATGTTTGGTGTAAGACAGAAGTCTGAGACAAAAACCCATGAAAAGGTAGCGGAACTGCTTGAAGAGATCAGAAAAGAAGTGAATGAAAAAGTTTCTGCTTTTTCACGTATCAAAAAAGTGATCGAACAACGTGAAGAGTTCATTAAAACGCCGACGAAGAAGATTAAGAGATACCTGTATGTTTAAGGTTTAACCCCCTCCTAAACCACATTTGGATATAATCGCGAAATTATATAGATCGGAGACTATCTGTGATAAAAAGAGTATTGGTTAAATTTTCTGGTGAGGCCTTGGCAGGTGAAGAGGGGTATGGAATTGATACCCAGATCCTTAATTTTATTGCATCTGAGATCAAAGAACTTGTTGATAATGGTGTAGAAGTTGGTATCGTTGTAGGCGGTGGCAATATTATTCGTGGTGTATCTGCTGCGGCTGACGGGATCATCAAAAGAACATCGGGTGACTATATGGGGATGCTTGCAACCGTGATCAATGGTGTAGCGATCCAGGAAGCCCTAGAATATACAGGTCTGGAAGCACGATTGCAATCAGCGATAGATATGCATGAGATCGGTGAAAGCTTTATTGTACGTCGTGCAAGAAGACATTTGGAAAAAGGTCGGGTAGTGGTATTTGCAGGAGGTACAGGTAACCCTTACTTCACAACTGATACGGCTGCGACACTGAGAGCTTCAGAGATTGAAGCGGAACTTTTGATCAAAGCGACAAAAGTTGACGGAGTATATGACAAAGATCCAAATAAGTTTGATGATGCTGTCAAGTTGGACACTTTGAGTTATGATCAGGCATTGACCGACAGTATTAAGGTGATGGATGACACATCTATTGCCTTGGCAAAAGAGAATGGATTGCCGATCGTAGTGTGCAACATGTTTGAAAAAGGAAACCTGCTTGCGATCATCAAAGGTGATATGAGCCTTTGCTCGATCGTAAAATAATGGCGTATCGGTTTACACTGTAATACTCCGGCACAATGCAAACGGCAAAGCCGCCCTTCGGGTTGAGTGCATTGTTGGTCGCATTACAGCGTAAACCTGTCTGGATAGAGAAATAGATAAAAGATAAAAGGAATAAAATGAGAACAGAACAATTAACCGCAAAAGCACTGGAAAAAGTAAATTATGATAAATACCTTCTTGCAAACGGAGTAGGAAAAAGAGCAGAAAAAATAGCAAATGGTGCAGAGGTTCTTCTTGACATCGATACAACAGGAATGAAATACACAGATATCGCACTTCAAGAGATCGCTGAAGGTAAAATTATTTTAAGCCTGGAAAGCTAAACCATCTTGGATCTCAATCGCATTAAAGAGATTCATACAATAGAAGAGGCTGAGACCCTTCTATGGGAACAAGTTCCTTCTCCCCTACCTACCACCGTAAAAGCCTTTGAACTGGCAATGACCGCACATGATGGTCAAAAACGCAAAAGCGGTGAACCCTATATTATCCATCCTATTTTAGTTGCGGCTATTACCGCAGCATTTTCCAATGATGAAACTATGGTGCAGGCTGCATTGCTTCATGATGTTGTAGAAGATACTTCTTATGATCTTGAAGATCTGGCACAACAGTTTGGTGAAGATGTTACCCATCTGGTCGAAGGATTGACCAAGATCGTTGAGATCCGTGATGAAGAGTTGGCTGCTTCAGGTTCAAATGAAAGACTGATCAATTCAGCATTGAGCTTTAGAAAAATGTTGATCGCTTCTATTAAAGATATACGTGTACTGGTAATAAAATTGTGTGACAGACTGCACAATATGTTAACGTTGGATGCTTTGGATCCAGACAAACAGAAACGAATAGCCGAAGAGACTTTGGTTGTGTATGCACCTGTTGCACACAGATTGGGTATTTCACGTTTGAAGAACCACTTAGAAGATCTTAGTTTTTACTACATCTATCCTGAAGATTATAAAAAGATCGATACGTATATTCAAAGTAATGCCCAGAACCTACAGTTTAAACTGAATGCATTCATTCAAAAAGTTAAAAAAATGATAGTTCAGGATGGTTTTGACGAAGATGAATTTGAGATATTCGGAAGGGTAAAACACTACTACTCCATTTATCTGAAAATGCATAGAAAAGGGATCAGTATTGAAGAGGTTCTGGACCTGCTTGCTGTACGTATCATTGTCAAAGAACCTACCGAGTGTTACCGGGTCTTAGGAGTGATGCACCTAGGGTTTACACCGCTTATTTCTCGTTTTAAAGATTATATTGCCGTACCCAAAGAGAATGGTTACAAGACTATACATACCACACTGTTTAATGATGAATCGATCGTAGAGGCGCAGATACGGACATTACAAATGCACAGACTTGCAGAATACGGAGTCGCAGCACACTGGAAATATAAAGATGGTGGAGATGGTGTCAATCTTGAATGGCTCGAGAGTCTGCATTATCAAAATGATTCTATTGAAGAGTTCTATGAACTTGCAAAGAGTGATCTTTTTTCTGAAGACATCACCGTATTCTCTCCCAAAGGAGATTACTATACCCTTCCAAAAGGCTCAACGGCTTTGGATTTTGCTTTTGCCATACACTCGGAAGTAGGTAAAAATGCATTGGATGCTTTGGTAAATAAACGAAGGGCTTCCCTGTTGACGGTACTGAAGAATGGAGATATTGTAAATATCATCAAAGACGATGTACCCCATCTGCACTGTTCCTGGATGGATGCGGTGAAGACATCCAAAGCACAAGACGGTATAAGAAGTATGTGCCGTGCAAGACTGAAAGAATCTGATACGATCTCTGCCTATAATATCCTCTCAACGTTTTTTATGCAAAAAAGTTCTACTCTTAAAGAGATTACCGACAGTCTTGGTCTGAATGAATCGATTTACAGATTGCCTACACAGTTGGATTATTGCAAAGATGTGATCCGTAAAGTTGCTGAGTATATCGGAGCAAAAGAGGTACGTTTCTGGGAGTTGCTGAAAAAAGGCTATAAAAAGCCCTACGTCAAAGAGTTGGATCACTTTAAATTTTATCTGAACAGACCATTGGACGGTGTAGAATTTGATTATTGCTGTCATCCGAAAGTTGGTGACCAGATCGTTGCATTCTATAAGGACAGTAAGGCTATTATACACCATAAATTATGCAAGAAAGCCTATGAAAAGATCTTGGCAGAAGAGCCGATGATCCATGTGAGCTGGAGCAATACAAAACTCTCAAAATATCGACTGATCATCTCTTTGCAGAACCAGAAAGGTATTTTGGCGGATCTGTTGGCAAAACTCTCCTCTCTCAATTTGAATGTGATCAGTATAGAACTGGGTATACACAGTTCAGAGAGTGCAGAGTATTGTCAGATAGAAGTGGAAAGTGATGAATCGAACAAAGTACTGCTTGCAAAGAAACTTTCACAAAAGTTCAAACTGATAGAGATGATCAGTCTGGATGATGCATATAACAAATAAGGATAGAATAAAATGGTAACACAAGCGCTAGAAGAAATACGTAGAGGTACAGCAGAAATTATAGATTTGGAGCGGATAGAGAAACTGGTTTCCAAATATTATGAGGATGGTACTACGTATACGGTAAAAGCGGGATTTGACCCTACCGGAGCAGATCTTCACCTTGGGCATACTGTGCTTCTACAAAAACTCAAAGCATTTCAAAATCATGGAGGGCACATTCAGCTTCTTATCGGTGATTTTACCGCAATGATCGGAGATCCTACAGGTAAGAGTGAAACGAGAAAGATCCTTGACAGAACAACCATTCTTGAAAATGCACAGACCTATCAGGATCAAGTCTTCAATATACTTGATGAAAGTAAAACAGATGTGGTATTCAACTCGACCTGGCTTGAAGCATTGGGTGCAGCGGGCATGGTTTCTTTGACAACCACATTCAATGTGGCACGTATGCTCGAGCGTGATGATTTTGAAAAACGTTATAAAAGTGGTCAAAGTATTTCTATTTCTGAGTTCATCTATCCTTTATTACAGGGCTATGACTCTGTAGAGTTGAAGTCTGATATTGAGATAGGCGGGACAGATCAGAAGTTCAACCTCTTAATGGGAAGACATCTTCAGCGTGCGTATGAGATAGATAAAGAGCAGGCTGTATTGATGATGCCTATCCTTGAAGGCCTTGATGGTGTTCAGAAGATGAGCAAATCTTTGAACAATTACATAGGTATTACTGAAGAGCCAAAAGATATTTATGCAAAAACACTGTCTGTATCTGATGACTTGATGTGGCGTTATTATGAGCTTTTGAGTGAAAGATCACTTGAAGAGATCGCAAGTTTGAAAGAGGATGTGAAGAACGGTACACTGCATCCGAAAGTTGCCAAAGAAAATCTGGCTCTTGAGCTTGTTACAAGATTCTATAATGAAGAATCGGCTACACTTGCTAAAGCAGAATTTGATAATGTATTCAAATCAAATCAGCTTCCGTCCGATATGAATGAAATCGAAGCGGAAGAGGGGATCTGGATCTGTAAAGCGCTTGTAGATGCAGGTATTGAACCTTCCACATCACAGGCGAGAAGAGATATTAAACAGAATGCAGTTTCTGTGAATCAGGAAAAAATATCTGATGAGAAGTTAAATCTGAGTGCAGGTGAGTATATCCTGCAGGTTGGAAAACGTAAATTTGCAAAAGTAAAGGTAGGGTAATGGAATTGAAATCTTTTAAGATCGGTAAATATACGATTGAAAAACCTATTATTCAGGGTGGAATGGGTGTCGGTATCTCCTGGGATCAATTAGCAGGAACAGTCAGTAAAGAAGGTGCATTGGGTGTGATAAGTTCTGTAGGTACAGGGGTGTATAAAAACCGTGAATTTACAGCACATGTGGCCAAACATGGTCAACCTATTGAAGCAGATAATTTCTATTCGGGTGATGTCCTTAAATTAATTTTTAAAAATGCCAGAAAAATATGTGGTGATAAACCTTTGGCATGTAACGTTCTGTATGCTTCAAGTGACTATAACAGA
>Ga0256834_1001520_pt1 | contig 15536 bp, 19 predicted proteins | sample 4281140metaG_FD_190536 | JGI IMG/M metagenome (GOLD analysis project Ga0256834, IMG submission 190536) | Hydrothermal vent microbial communities from East Pacific Rise, Pacific Ocean - 4281-140 | ecosystem: Environmental > Aquatic > Marine > Hydrothermal vents | place: Pacific Ocean: East...
TTCCGCCCCGGCCCTCTCAAGGGCCTTCGCCGCGTTGATGAGTATCTCCTTCCTGCCCTCCCAGCCCCTCGGGTTGTCCACGAACTCCTTGAAGTTTATGGAGTAGATTATCAGCTCGGGATAAACATTGGGCTCGAAGCGCTCCCGGCTTATCTCAACGTACTTTCTGTAATAATAGCAGGTCGACTCCGGGGTCGTTCCTCCTATGAGGCCTATCCTCTTCATTAACATCACAGTAGAAACGTTTCAAGATTGCTTATGAACCTTATGGTTCAAAACGAAAGGTTTGAGAAGAGGCCCGCACACAAACTGCGGGAAAAGAGAAAAACACGAGAATCATTCGTTCTTCAGGTGGACGTCAAGCTGCGGGAACGGAATCTCGATGCCCTCCCGGGTGTAAAGCTCGTATATTCCCTTCGTAAGGTCTCCCTTAACCGTCCAGTAGTCCTCGGTCTTTGCCCATGCCCTGAGCTGGAGGTTTATCGAGGAATCCGCGAGGGCCGTTATGACGACGCTCGGCTCGGGGTCACTGAGAACCTTCGGATGGCTCTTCATAAGCTCAACGGCCAGCTTTATCGCCCTATCAAGGTCGGTTCCGTAGGCAACTCCAACGTCAACGTCAACCCTTCTCGTGGGCATTCTTGTGTAGTTCACTATTATACTGCCCCAGACCAGCTTGTTGGGGATTGTTATGAGCTTGTTGTCGGCCGTGAGCAGCTCGGTGCCCATCAGACCTATGTTCCTGACCTTCCCGGTTCTCCCGGCAACCTCGACGACCTCGCCTATATCGATGGGTCTCAGCGCGGCGAGCCACACCCCGGCGGCTATGTTGGTGAGCGTGTCCTGAAGCCCGAAGCCGAGGATTAGACCAACCACTGCCGAGAGGCCGAGAATCAGGGGCGAGACCGAAATCCCCGCAACCCCAAGCGCGACTATTATCACCGTCAGGTAGAGACCAGCCGCCAGGAACCTCGAGAGAAACTCAACGACGAGGGATGGGAGCTTCGTTCGGCCGAGACTTTTCTTGAACGCGGCGACTATTGCCTTCGAGATGAGATAGCCAACGACTAGAACAGCAACCGCCGAAATGAGGTTGAAGGGGGTTACGTGGAGATACGGAAGCGGTTCGTTCAGCGAGACCATTCACATCGCCTCAAAAATATGGGAGAAAGGCCTTAAAAACTACTCGATTAGCCTTTCAATCTCATCCCAGAGCCGCTCGGCAAGCTCGCGCTTGTCCATTCTCGGCAGTTTCTTTACGCCCTCGCGGGTAACTAGGAGAACCTCGTTCTCCTCGCTTCCAAACGCTTTGAGTGTATTCGCAACGACGAGGTCGCTCCCCGCGCGCTCAATCTGCTTCCTGGCTTCCTCTACGAGCTTCTCCTCGCTCGTCTCGGCCTTGAAGCCCACGAGGAAAACCTCCGGCTGGAGCTCCTTAACGCGGTCTATTATCTTCGGCGTCGGTTCGAGTTCGAGGGTAAGGCTTCCTCCGCTCTTGATTTTTTCACCGGCTTTGTTTTTAACGCGGAAGTCGCTGACCGCCGCGGCCAAAACGACGACATCGTATTTCTTCGCCTTCAGCTCGTTCTCTATTGCTTCGAGCATCTCCTCAACGGTTTCCACCTCAATCTGGTTCTCGACGAAGCTCGGGACGCTTCCCTTCGTCCTGATGAGCGTAACATCAGCCCCCCTGAAGTCCGCCTCTTCGGCCATGGCAACTCCCATTCTGCCACTGCTCGCGTTGGTAATGTAGCGAATCGGGTCTATGTATTCCCTCGTTGCTCCTGCCGTAACTAAAACGCGCTTCCCCTTGAGGCTCTTGGGGTGGAGCTTTCTGATGACGCGGTAGACTATCTCGTCTATCGAAGCGACCTTAGCTTTCCCCTCCTCAAAGCGAGGACCGATAAACTCGACGCCAAGTTTTTTGAGCTTCTCGATGTTTTCCCTAACTATCGGGTGCTCGTACATGCTGGAGTGCATCGCCGGAGCTATCATAATCGGCGTGTGGGCGAAGGAGGTCGTTACAACGGTCGTGACGGGTGTATCGTCTATGCCGCAGGCTATCTTGCCTATGGTGTTCGCCGTCGCGGGGCAGACGAGAACCAGGTCGGCCTTGTTCTCGTGGTCTCCAGCGAGTTCAACGTGCTCTATAAAGCCCGTAATCTCCGTAACAACCGGATTCCCGGTGGCGAACTCCATCGCGTAGGGGTGGATTATCTTTTGAGCGCTCTCGCTCATCACCGCGTGAACCTCGGCACCGTGCCTTATCAGCTCCCTGGCCAGCTTGACGCACTCAACCGCGGCTATGCTCCCAGGAATCGCGAGAACGATTTTCTTGCCGACGAGCTTCCGGCTCTTCGTGGCATAAATCAGCTTAATGTGACTGAGCACGACAACCACCTGAAAAAGGTTCTGGACGGAAAGTTAAAAGGTTGACTAAACAACAAGAATTTCTCCCTTGTGAGAGCCTGGAAGATGCGTCCTCAGGTAGATAAAGCGGCCGTCGTCTATTACGGAGCTTTTAATCATCTCCGCGTCAAGGAGCTTGACCTTGCCCACCGTGAGGTTGAGAACCGAATCAATAAGCTCGGGCGGTGCTTTATCGGAGGTCCCAACGACTATGGTGTCCGGGTAGAACTTGCTGATGTTGTAGAAGAGCATAACGACAACGGGGTAGGATTTACTGCCAACGTCCACGTGGAGAAGAAAAGCCTCGTGTATGAACCTCCCTTCCTCCCTCTCATCAACGATTGTAACCTCAACCGGGGAAGTGACGACGGATGCCAGCCTGAGAAGAAAAGTCTCAAGGGACTTCCTTGCAACATCAACCCTTATAACAACACTGTTGTCGGGTTCGTGATAGTACACCCACTGCAGTTTTGCATCCTCATCCATGATTAGGTCCATGATGGGGTTGAGTAGATAAAGGGGAGCCTCGAACTCAAGGGACATCATAATCTATCCCCTCGTAACAAGTTTTAGTGCTCACTGACGTTTTAAACTGGTCCCGGATGTTTATTAAGTTATTGGATTTTACTTCCTACCGTTATTCCTCCCTGACAGCATCTTCCTCGAACTTTTTGATTTCATCTTTGCTCCCAAACCACACCACAAGGGTCGGTTCGACGGTAATCATTCCGTCCTTAATCATCGGCTTGATTTCGCAGATTGCCTTTTCGATTTTGAAGCCCCTGTCAACGACCTCAATTACAATCGGCAGGTCCGTCGAGAGGCGCACAACATCGCTTGAATGTATAAGGCTCTTCTTTCCGAAGCCGTAGATTCCCCTGTAAACCGTCGCCCCGGCTATACCCATCTCGCGGAGCTTTTCAACTATAGCCTTATAGAGGGGCTTCCCATTCCAGCGGTCGTTTTCTTCTATGTATATCTTCAGTCTTAGCGTGTTCCAGTGCTCAACCTCCACCACATCAATCACCTCCTCGCCAGCATGAACCCGGCAAATACTAGACCTATGGTTACAAAAACGTTTGCCAGGACGTTGAGAACCGCGATGCCGTACTCCCCCTCCCTGAGGAGCGAAAACGTTTCATATGAAAACGTTGAGAACGTGCTTAGGGCGCCGCAGAAGCCCGTCCCGAGGAAGAGCCTCCACTCCGGCGTAACGTTAATCCCCCAGAAAAGCAGGCCGTAGAGGTAGCCGAGGATGAAGCTCGCTATGGAGTTCACTAGCAGTGTACCCACTGGGAAGTCCCTGTAAACGGGCAGTATTCCCGAGAGGTAAAACCTCGCAACCGCCCCCAGTGCACCCCCGACTGCAAGAAATCCGATGAGCCTAACGTTCATGGCATCACCTCTCCAAGCTTTCTGAAACGATTCAAGCTGACTCTCCCAACCCTCGAATTAAAACAGTTTAAAAGATTTTGGTTTACCTAACTCACTCCTTCGGCTCGCCGAAGGCCGAGGACATGTAGTACCTTATCAGCTCCTCGGCCTTTGAGAAGTCCCTCTGCGGGAGTCCAAGCATCTTCCTCAGACGCTTGTTTTCGGCTATCATTCCCGAGAGCTGAATCGCCAGGTTCTGGTTGTCTAAAGCCGAGTAGTACATCTTGAAGCGCAGGGGCGACCATTTGCCCTCGAGTTCATAAAGCTCCTTCTCGAGTTCGTCAATCCTCTTTTTAATCCTCTCTATTTCATCGTCATCCGGCGTTTGACCGTCTATGTAGCCGTCCAAGAGTATTATCCTCAATGCTTCATCGACTCTAAAGCCGTGCTTCTTGCAGACCTCCTTGATTCTCTCCCAGACCTCGTCCGGAACCTTAAACGTAACTTTCCTCCAGCTCCCCCTGGCCCGAACTACAACCTTCATCTCAACCACCCAGCCTCTCGCGGAGTTTCCGGTTCTCCTCGCTCAGCTCCTTCCTAAGGCGCATGAAGAACTCCCTGTCCTCTTTGGCTTTGACTTCAAACTCCAAAAGCTCCTTGTAATGGGCTTTCATTTCTTCAAGCTTTTTTCTGAGCCGTTCTTCCCTCTCCTTGAGGATTCTGTACTTGAGTATTTTGAGCGTTCTCTCCAGTCCCTCGATGTCTCTGAATCGCTCCTCTATTTCCCTCTTGTGCTCCCTTATTCTGGCAAGCTCCTCGGTGGTTACCTCAATCTCCACCTTCCCCATTTCCTTTTCCTCTCCCCCTCACTTTCGCTCCTTCCGAAGGGTCTCCCCACGAGAGCCTCAAGGCCAACCCTTAACGACTCCCGCTCCTCCTTTGTCGCCGGCCTCTCCGCCCTGTAATCAAAGCTGTCTATGAACGCCCTCATGAGTTCATCAAGTTTTCTGAGCTTCTCCCTCTGTATTTCCCTCAGCCTGGCCGCGAGCTCCGGTTTTTCCCGCTCGACTGCTCTCAACAGCATCTGGTAGTGCCTTCTGCAGAGGACCGATGGTGAGCGCTGGTATTCATCCAGCAGGTCTTCAAGTCTCTCGGCGAAGGCCTCTACGGTTGCCCTCTCCTTCCCCTCAACGAGCCGGCAGAGGAAGCACTCCCCCGGTCTGCTCTCCTCGGGGTTCTCAAGGTAGTGTCTAAGAACGTCCTCGTATATAACCGCTACCCCAAGCGGACCGAGCAATGGATTGGAAAGGGCCTTGTGAAGGATTTTCCAGGCGTGATGGGGGCAGAGGCCAAGGCCCTCCCTGAACTTTTTCCTGACCTCCGGGTCGTTGGGATGCTCGTAGAGTATCGTTTCAATTTCCTCGTCTTCGAACTTCTCAACTAACCTGCAGATTGGACAGCCACCGCCCTTGAGGGCCTCCCGGAGGGAAATCCCAACCATGTCCATCAGTACCACTTCAGGAGGACGTCGAGGCTGGCAATGGCCCTGTAAGTGTTCTGGAAGTTTGAGATGCCGAGTTCAATACTCCTTCTGAAACCTCCGTTCGGGTTCTGGAGGGTTCTTATAAAGGAGATGTGCTTTCTTATGCACGTAGCCCTCTGGTTCTGGAGTTCGAGACCGCGGAGGGCGTAGAAAGTCGGCTCGAGATAGGGGGGCAGGCTGTAGGGAACCTCTGTGAACCCACCCCAGTCCCCACAGACTTCAACCTTCCTGAAGTGCTCGCTCTTCGGCGGCCTGTAGCCGAGGGTTCTGAGGGAGTACAGGGCCTGATAGGTCATGGTCGTCGTCGGATGGGTAACGCCGTAGGAGTCGCCCATCTTGTACTTCATAACGAACTCCCTTATGCGCTCCTTCATTTCATCGTCCGGCTTGTAGCCAGCGGCGTTCATCGCTTTAACTGCCCAGTATGTAGCCTCCAAGGGCGTTGCGGTTCCGAACTCCTCACTTCCTCCCAGACCGACGGCGAACTTGCCCTCCAGCGGATTGTATTTCTGGAAGAGCAGTTCCAGCTTCTCCCGTGCGAGGTCCCTAGCTCCAAGAACCGCCATTCCCTCTATCGCCATTGCAACCGCGACTGCCGCCGTCTGAAGCTGGGCGGAGTTGTACAGAAACTCTATCGTCTTCTCCTTCTCGGGAACCTCCATGCCGAAGACGCCGTAAATCTTTATGGCATAGTATGTGTCGTTGATGTTCGTCTCGTCGAGAACGCTGACGAAGCAGTACCCGCCGTCCTCATGCCTTCTCTCCTCAACGTATCTAATAACGGCATCAGCATTAATGTAACGGTTGAACAGGTCCAGCTTTGAAGTCATACTCCCACCTCCGTGGGCTTGAGAACAGGCGTCATTAGCCCCCCTCAGGGGCAGTTAGGGCGGACGCCATCGCCCTTACTTCACTCCGGGTGGTGATTTAAAAGCTTCACGGTTCATAACTCTAAAAGATTTAAAAGCCCTTGCCCGGATAAGGGTTGGGTGAAATAATGGCCTTTGAGTTCATAGGCTTCACCTACGTCAGCAACTTCCTAACGCCTGAAATTGAGGAGGTTGTATTCCGGGTTCTTGACGAAGCAAACAGGAAGTTCCGCGACTGGGGTCTTCCCCTGAGGTTTCTCTACCTCGACAAGATGACGCTGGAGCCTGGATACCTGATAACCGTGGACACCCCCGGAGGACGGGTAAAGCTGTACCCCCTTGAGGTTCTCATAGACTTCCTCGACTACAGGCTGAAGGTTGAGGCCGAGAAAAGGGACGGGATTCTCATGAACAAGATACTCGGCCTCGTGGGGTTCCCCCTCGCTTCGAGGAACAGGTACTTTGACTTCTACGAGAGCTTCCTCGGGTTTCAGGCGAAGAGGCTTGAGAGGAGGATTATGGTTCTCTCAATAAAACCCTTTGAAGGGGAAAACGCGGAAAAGAAAAGAGTAGAAAGCCGATTGCTAAAGGGAATCCTCCACGAGGTCGGCCACGCCTTTGGATTGGACCACTGCTCCTCGGAGTGCGTTATGAACCCGCCATCGAGTCTCAGCGAGTGGGACGAAAGACCCCCAAGGTACTGCGACTCCTGCCTCAGGAAGCTCCGCCTTCAGGTCGGCGACGACATACTGAGCTGGAAGTTCAGGCTTTGAGCGTTTTTAGAGAATCAGTAGAAACGTTTATAAACCCGTCAATATATGTAAGTAATAGATTGCATAAGTGAGATTAAATTATACAATCTTGGGAGGTGATGGCATGGTCATAGTTGAGGTGGTTGATGGAAAGATGAAGAAACCGGGACCTCCGGTGGAACCCGGAGAAATTAAAAAGCGGAACAGGAGGCGAAGGGAAGGGTCAGCCGACGAGTCCCTTGGCGACTTCAAGAACGCGGGAAGCATGCCCCTTGGCGCGGACGTTTAATTTTTTCCACACTACCTCTCCCTCCGGATTGAAGATAAAGGTGCTCCTTATGACGCCCTCGTACTCCCTTCCGTAGCGCTTCTTCTTTCCCCACGCTCCGAGGGCCTTTATCAGCTCCGCATCAGGGTCGCTGAGGAGCCTTACCTTTAGTCCGTGCTTTTCCTTAAAGCGCCTGTGGCTCTGAACGGAGTCTTTGGACACTCCAATCACCTGAAAACCGAGTTTTTTAAACTCACCGAGAAGCTCCGTGAACTCACTCGCCTCCCTCGTACATCCGGGAGTGTTGTCCTTGGGATAAACGTAGAGAACCGTCCACTTTCCCCCCATTATGTCGCCGAGCCTCTTCTTTACCCCGTCCTCATCAAAGACTTCAACGTCGAGAACACCCATGAGACCACCTCCGGATTTAGGAAACCCTAACTAATTAGTTTCCGGGGAAAGGTTATTTAGAGGTTTCGGGAACTTCCCTTAAGGTGATACCATGAGGCTGCCCAGTCACAAGACGAAAATAATAGCAACGCTCGGCCCAGCGTCCCTCAACCGCCAGACGATTGAAGCAATGATGAAGGCAGGAATGAACGTGGCCCGCCTGAACTTCGCCCACGGGACACTCGAACAGCACGAAAAGGCCATCAGGCTTGTGAGAAAGGCCTCGGAGCGGCTGGGGATTCCAGTTGCCATCTTGGGAGACCTGCCAGGGGTCAAGATTAGGGTCGGAGAAATTGAGGGAGGTTCCGTCAATCTGAGGAGATGGCAGACCGTAACCCTCACAACAAGGGACGTAAAGGGAAACGAGGCCGTTATTCCGGTGGAGTTCAAGGACTTTCCGAAGCTCGTTTCGAAGGGGGACATAATATACCTCAGCGACGGGTTCATAGCGCTCCGCGTTGAGGAAGTCAGGGGGGAGGACGTGATTTGTAAGGTCATAGTTGGCGGAACGCTGTTCTCCCACAAGGGAATCAACATCCCGAAGGCGAGGCTTGCCATAGAGGCCGTCACCGAGAAGGACCTGCGCTTTGTCGAGTTCTGCCTCGAGAACGGCGTGGACGCTGTGGGGATAAGCTTCGTCGGCTCCGCATACGATATACTGAAGGTCAGGAGGTTCGTCGAGGAGAGGAACGGCAAGCTCTTTCTGGTTGCCAAGATTGAGAGACCCGACGCGGTCAGGAACTTCGAGGAGATACTCACCGCCTCCGACGGAATAATGATAGCCAGGGGGGACCTCGGTGTTGAAATACCAATAGAGAAGCTCCCCATAGTCCAGAAAAAGCTCATAAAAAGGGCAAATCAGGTGGGCAAACCTGCGATAACGGCAACCCAGATGCTCGAGAGCATGACTCAGGAAAAGCTTCCGACGAGGGCAGAGGTTACCGACGTCGCCAACGCCATACTCGATGGAACCGACGCCGTCATGCTCTCCGAGGAGACCGCGGTTGGGAAATACCCCGTTGACTCCGTGAGGATGATGGCGAAGATAGCAAAGACCACCGAAGCCTATAGGGACTCCCACTGGACGTCGAGAACCGTTGAGTGGAAGATGGAGGAATGGAAGTCCTCCCCCAAACGGGGAACTATAAAGGACGCCATAGCGAGGAGCATAATCGAGGCCCTCAACTCGATAGACATCAAGTACATCCTCACCCCAACGAGAACCGGTCAGACCGCCCGCCTGATAGCGAGGTTCAAGCCCAAACAGTGGGTTCTGGCCTTTGTAACGGACGAGTGGGTCGGGAACACCCTCATGTTCTCCTACGGAGTTTACCCGTTTACCGTCGAGGAGCCGACTGAAGAGGAGATAATACGCCTGATAACCGGACTGGGGCTTGTAAAGGACGGGGACACCATTCTTCTGACGAAGGGAACTCCCATAGGAAGGACCGTTGGAACCAACACCATACGGATATTCCAAGTTTGAGCTTTTTCTTTTTACACATGCCTGTCAATGATTCCGCCAAAAACCTTAAATAAAACCTTGTTTTTGCACCATTAAGGGAAATCCAATGAAGAAGTTCCCGGCTAGGCTCGCTTCTTGGGAAGACATCGAAAGATGGGCAAAGGAAGGGGCGTGGAAGGTTCTCGAAGAAGGCTGGAGGCCAGACGTCATCGTTGGACTCGCCCGCGGTGGCTGGGTTGCGGCGAGGCTCTACTGCGACTACCTGGGAATCAAGGACCTCGTGAGCCTGAAGGTTGAGCACTGGGGAGTGACGGCGACCCCGGATGGAAAGGCAAAGCTCAGGTATGGAAGCACGTACAACCTCGAAGGAAAGAAGGTTCTAATCGTTGACGACATCAGCGACACCGGCGAAAGTCTAACCCTGGCGAAGAACTACGTCGAGAGCCAGAAACCGGAGGAAGTTAGAACGGCGACCCTGCTCACCATAAAGGGTTCAAGGTTCAAGCCCACTTACTACGGGGAAGAGATTGAGTGGGCGTGGATTGTGTTCCCGTGGAACTTCGTCGAGGACATGATTAACCTCGTGAGCAACATCCTCGAGGAGAAGGAAGCTGTGAGCACCGAAGAGATTCTCGAACTCTTCAAAGAACTGCACGGACTCGACGTTCCGAAGGGCAAGCTCGAAGAGGCCCTCAGAATGGCAGAATACAGGAAGGTTTTTAAGTTCAGAGAGGGGAAATGGCGCAAAGCCTGAGGGAGTGGTAGCTTGGACAGGAGGGAAAAGGTGAAGGAGATAAGGGAGCACAGCGTTTACTCCCGCGAAATCTACGACATGCACAGCGAGAGCATAAACAGGGTTATAGACGAATACGAGACCCTCAAGGAGGACTACCTGAACGACCACTCCCGGGCAAGGATTGTGAGGATAGTGTTTAACGAGGACAACGGTCTCCCCCTCGCGATAGAGTTCCGCAGAAAAGACGACTCCTTCAAGGGCTTCACCATCGCCATAGGGAAGCCGCACATCAAGACTGAAGAGCTTCGAGATGGGGACTGACCTTTTTCTTTTACCCAAGGTTTTAAAACCTCATACCAACCTTTATTAGGGTGACCTAAAGATGAGGAAGGCTCTGGTTCTAACCCTAATACTGCTCACGGCCCTAATCCCATCGAAAGGCGTCCACGCGCAGTCCGGGCCCCTCGTAGTTGCCACGATTGAACCTCTGGCCTCAATAGTTCAGGAAGCCTTTCCCGGCGTCGAAGTTAAGGTTATAGTTCCACCCGGGGTCGACCCCCACGACTACCAGCTCACTGCGGAGCAGGTTGAGTTGCTTTCCCAAGCCAAGGTAATAGTAACCACCGGCGGCCACCTGCCCGTTGAGAAGAAGATTGCAGAACTTGAAGGGGAGGGCACCATAACAGGGGAGGCCCTGTTCGTGGACGACTACATGAAATACGGCTTCCACTACGCCAAGGAATACTGGTACAACGGCAAGGACAACCCGCACGGCGTCTGGCTCGACCCCTACAACGCCATAGCCATAGCGGAAGCCACAGAGAAGGCCCTAATCGAGGAAGACCCTGCGAACGCGGTGACCTACGAGAGGGACTTCGAGAAGTTCCGCGAGAGGGTTCTGGCAATAGCTGAGGCCTACAAAGCTTTAGCCCCCAAAAATGCGACCGCCGTAATCCAGATGCCTCCGGATGAATACGCCCTCGACTGGCTCGGGATTAAGGCAGTCGCATCAATAAAGCCCGAGGAAGAGGTTCCGGCCATAGGGGTTGACCGGCTCGTCCCGACCGCGGAGAAGAGCTCCTTGATAGTTTACGGCTCGGACAGTCCGGAACAGCTCAAAAACGCAGCCATAGAGCTTTCCCAGAAGAGCGGGAAACCGCTGGCGGAGATAACCGTGTTCTGGACCTCCGGAAATTACACCGGCTGGCTCATCAAGAACACGGCTTCCATACTAGGGGCGGTTTCAAAGGGCGGGGTTGTTAAGGAGCCAATAAAAACCGAGAGCTCGGTCGGAACGTACGCAATACTGTCCCTGATAACGGGAATAGTTCTAGGAACCGCGCTGGGAGTAATATTGAAAAAATGAAAGACGTCACTCGCGCTTGTAGGGCCTGCCGTCCCACTTGGGTGGCCTGGCCCTTCCTATTATTCCCGCGACAACTACGAGCGTCACGACGTACGGCAGGGTCGCTATGAACTGCCAGGGTATCGTTCCCGCGAGCCAGGGGTTGTTCTGGATGTAGATGGCGAAGTTGTCGAAGAATCCGAACAGGAACGCTCCACCAAGGGCTATTATTGGGTTCCAGCCGCTGAAGACCATGTTCGCCAGGGCTATGAAACCCCTTCCGGCCGCTATCGTCTTCGTTACGGTTCCGAGCCAGTCAACGCTGAGGTATGCCCCGGCGACACCCGCTAATGCGCTGGCTATGAGAACCGCCGTGAAGCGGTACAGCTCGACGTTTATTCCAAGGGCGTCTGCCGCCTCTGGATTTTCACCGACCGCCCTAATTCTCAGCCCGAAGGGCGTCTTGAAGAGCATCCACCAAGCTATGAACGCTATCGCAATCGTTATCGGAACCATCGGACTCAGTGAGTTTCCGAAGGCGTCCATCCAGAGGGGCTTAATCTGAGCGCTGGGAGCCACCTGATGCTGTCCGGCAGTTCCCCAGTAGGCAAGGATTCCAAAGGCGACGCCACCGTAGCCTATGAGGTTTATGCCTATACCGGGAATTACGTGGTCGCCCTTGAGGTAGACCGTTATAACACCGTGTATCATCCCTATGACGAGGCCGGTCAGTGCTCCTCCCAGAAGCCCGACCCAGCCGTTGTTGGCAAGCTCCGCGAATATTGCCCCGAAGAATGCCGACAGCATCAGTATTCCCTCGTAGCCGATGTTGACGACACCGGCCCTCTCGCTTATCACAGCACCTATGCTCGTCAGCGCTATCGGAACCATCGCCGCAAGTGAACCGAGGAGCAGACTGATTACGAATGTCTCGTTCATGCCTTACCCCTCCTCAGGGGCTTTAGGAACAGGTCGAGCAGTCCCGGAACGGCCACAGCAACGATAATGATGCCCTCTATTACCTTCACCATCTCCAGCGGAACGCCGGTCTGCTGCATGAGGGTTGCCCCTGCGTTCAGCGCTCCAAAGAGTATGCCGGCGAATATTATGCCGAGCGGGTGGTTCCTGCCAACCAGGGAAACACCTATTCCATCGAAACCGTAGCCGTACACGTTGGCCAGCCCCTGACTTATGGAATAGCTCGGCGGGATTCCCATGACCTGAAGTGCCCCGGCCAATCCGGCTGTCATGCCACCTATGATGAACGACCACAGCATCGCCTTCCTCGGGTTTATTCCACCGTACTCGGCCGCCCTGCTGTTCAGACCGCTCGTCCTCAGCTCGTAGCCCAGTTTGGTGTGCCACATTATCACGTAGACGACGACCGCCGTTATTACGGCTATCACGAAGGCCAGCGAGAGCGTGGAGTTCTTAACGAGGAGGGGCAACCTCGCTCCAGGTGGAATCGGTAGCGTGCTGTTGGGGTTCATTGGGTTCTCGAAAACCTGAAGCGCGAGCCAGCTCGCCAGATAGAAGGCAATCCAGTTGAACATTATCGTGGAGATAACCTCGTGAACGCCGCGGTAAACCTTGAGAACGGCCGCCGGAAGCATCCACAGCGCTCCAATAAAAAGGCCCGCGAGTATTCCCGCGAGCGGGTTCTGTATGCTCTGGGTTATTGCAACGGCGGCTATGGCACCGAAGTAGACCGCTCCCTCCGCGCCTATGTTGAAGAGGCCCGTTCTCGCACCTATGGCGAAGGTTATCGCCGTGAGGATTAGGGGCGTTGACTTGCTCAGCGTCTCGGCGAAGTTCCCGAGGGAGCCGAAGGAACCCTGAATCAGGGCTTTGTAGGCCGCTACGGCGTTGTAGCCGCTGAGCCAGAGCACTATGGCGCCAATCAAAGCGCCGATGAGAATCGCTAGGACGCTCTCACCGAGGGGTCTAATGTAGCCCTTGAGTTCCTCGAGGGCCGTCATGCCTTAACACCTCCCATCATCAGGCCTATCTGCTCCTCTGTAACCTCGTCCGGTTTGACTATTCCCATAAACTGACCCTCGTACATTATCGCCATTCTGTCGCTGAGCTGGAGAACCTCATCGAGGTCGGCCGAGACGAGCAGAACGGCCTTGTTCTCGTTCCTAAGCTTGACGAGGTAGTTCCTTATGTACTCTGTGGAGGCAACGTCAACGCCGCGCGTCGGCTGTGCCGCTATAATGAACTCCGGTTTCTTGCTGACCTCCCTTGCGACTATCAGCTTTTGCTGGTTTCCACCGCTCAGGCTCTTCACAGGTGCTTTTGTTCCCGGGGCGACTATCTCGAACTCCTTGATTAGTCTGTTGGAGTGCTCTTCAACCTTGGCCCAGTTTATCAGCCCGAGATCCTTCGAGAACTCCTTCCTCCAGTGCATTCCCAGTATCGCGTTTTCCATGACCGTCATTTCGAGTATGAGACCCATATGGGTTCTGTCCTCTGGAATGTGGGCAACTCCCATGTCGTAGAGGTCCCTCGGCTTCTTTCCCGTTATGTCAACTCCCTTGAGGTAAATTTTACCCTTCTCAACCTTTCTCAGACCCGTTATTGCCTCTATCAGCTCGCTCTGTCCGTTGCCTTCGACACCGGCTATGCCGAATATCTCCCCTGCGCGGACCTCGAAGGTCAGCCCGCGGACCGCTTCCTCACCTCTGTCGCCCTTAACCCAGAGGTTCTCAACGCGGAACACAACCTCCCCAGGCTCCTTCGGGGGCTTCTCAATCCTGAGAACAACGTCCCTGCCCACCATCATCCTCGCGAGGAGCTGGGGTGTTGCCTCACTCGTCTTGACGGTTCCGACGACCTGTCCCTTCCTGATAACGGTGACGCGGTCGGTTATCTCCATGACCTCGTTGAGCTTGTGGCTGATGAAGATTATCGTCTTTCCCTGAGCCTTCAGCTTTCTCAGAACTGCGAAAAGTTCCTTGACCTCTATCGGCGTTAGGACAGCCGTCGGCTCGTCAAGAATGAGGATGTCAACGTTCCTGTAGAGCATCTTGAGGATTTCAATCCTCTGCTGGGTTCCAACGGGGAGCTTCTCGACCGGAACGTCGAGGGGAACCTGAAAGTTCAGCTCGTCCATGAGCTTCTGGAGCTTCTTCCTAGCGTTTTCCACGTCAATCTTCGAGAAGAGTCCGTGCCCTTCCATGCCGAGTATTATGTTCTCGAGGGCGTTGAAAACCTCGACGAGGGTGAAGTGCTGGTGAACCATTCCTATGCCGTTCGCTATGGCATCGGCGGGGCTTTTAAAACGAACCTCCTTCCCGCGGAGAAAGATTCTGCCCTTCGTGGGCTTCAGCATTCCAAAGAGAATCTTCATCAGGGTTGTCTTCCCGGCACCGTTTTCACCGAGAAGACCCAGGATTTCACCCTCGTAAACTTTAATCGTGACGCCCTTCAGGGCCTTTGTTCCGTCGGGGTAAATCTTGACTATATCCCTCATCTCGAGCACTGGAGTCCTCTCTTCCATGCAATCACCTCCTAAAAGGGGAAGAACAAAAGGAAGAAGGGAAATCACTGCTTGTTGGCTATGTGGTTCTTGTAGTAGTCGAGGGCCCAGTAGGCACCGAAGCGGTAGCCGCCCTCGAACTTGTAGAGAACCGGAATCTCCATACCGAGGACGATACCTATGGTGTCCTTGTGGTCGTTGAGCGCTATCAGAGCTGCGAGCGCACCGGCAAGGGCCGAGCCCTCGTTCTCCTTGAAGAGGACCATCTGGACGTTGTGCGGCATGTTGGGGTCGTAGCCGTCGATGAGGACGAACCTCTGCTTCGGATACTCCTGAGCGACCTTCTTGACGGCGTCGGTCATCATGAAGCCGACGGCGATAATGATGTCGTACTGACCGGTCTTGGCGAGGCTCTGGAGGTTGGTGTAGTAGTCGTTCGGGCTGTTGCTCTGGAGCTGAGTGAGCTGGAGTCCGAAGTCCTTGACGGCCCTCTCGGCACCCATGTAGGCCATGTCGTTGAAGCTCAGGTCACCCCTTCCACCGACGTCGAAGACGATGGCTATCTTCTTGGTGTTCTGCCTCTCGTTAAGGGTCTTGTTGAAGTAGGTCTCCGGTTTGGGAGCGGTCTTGGCCCACTCCTCACCGAGCTTCTCCATCTCCTGCCAGCTCGTTGCCTTCCTAAGCTGCTCAATCTGGCTCTTCTGGGTGGCCTTCGGGACGATTATCTTTCCGCTGATTATCTCCTGCTGAAGCTGGTCAACGGCCTGCCAAATCCAGGCCGGAACCTGGTGACGGGTCTCGTTGAGGTACTCGAGAAGCTGCTGCTCGTTCTGGAATCCAAGCT
>Ga0256834_1001521_pt1 | contig 15534 bp, 14 predicted proteins | sample 4281140metaG_FD_190536 | JGI IMG/M metagenome (GOLD analysis project Ga0256834, IMG submission 190536) | Hydrothermal vent microbial communities from East Pacific Rise, Pacific Ocean - 4281-140 | ecosystem: Environmental > Aquatic > Marine > Hydrothermal vents | place: Pacific Ocean: East...
AATGAAAAAGTATCTTTGTTAGCTGTGAAGAGTGATGTGGATGTTTATGAAGACATTGTGAATGTTGAAGTTTTTCAGCAGTTTTTAAAATCAGTATAATACCCTTTGACTACGCTCAGGGTACGACACAGATAGCTTAATTTTTTAAAAAAAGAGAAGATATAGCAGAATAGAGAGTAGAGAGAATCAAGAAATACTAAAAAGATCCCTGCCGAAATTTATATTGAGCTGGGTCGAAATACAGGAATTATTATGACAAAATACATACAAGAAGCCGTAGATTACCTAAAAAACAAAGGCTTCGATACACCAGAAATCGGAATCGTTTTAGGAACCGGATTAGGAAAATTGGTAGATGAAATTGACATCATCGCTTCAGTGAGTTATAATCACATTCCGAATTTTCCAACAGCAACGGTAGAGTTTCATCACGGAAAATTAATTTTCGGAAATTTAGCAGGTAAAAAAGTAATAGTGATGCAAGGTAGGTTTCATTTATATGAAGGATATTCTACTTATGATGTTACCTTTCCGATTCGGGTTATGCACCAATTGGGAATCACAAAATTACTGGTCAGCAATGCCGCTGGAGCCATCAATAAATCCTATAAAAAAGGAGAGATTATGTTAATTGACGATCACATCAATTTACAAGGTGGATCTCCATTAGCCTTTAAAGGAGTGGAAGAAATGGGCGAACGTTTTGTAGATATGAGTGCTCCTTATGATGCAGAAATGAACCAAAAAATTGAAGCAATTGCTATTAAAAACAACATCAATCTTCAAAAAGGAGTTTATGCAAGTGTATTAGGACCACAGTTAGAAACTCGTGCCGAGTATCGTTATTTAGGGATTATTGGTGCCGATGCAGTTGGTATGAGTACGGTTCCTGAAATTATAGTTGCCAATCATTTAAACTTACCTGTTTCGGCGGTGTCAGTTTTAACAGATGAATGCGACCCAGACAACTTGAAACCTGTAAATATTCAAGAAATTATTGCAATTGCCGGAAAAGCAGAACCTGATATGATTACGTTGTTTAAGGAACTAATAAGTGAAATTTAATGTCATTCAGAACGTAGTGAAAAACCTCTTTATTTATATATTCATTGTTACTTTAATTTCTTGTCAGTCTGATGAAATCATAGACAATCAGCCACAAATTGATAAGATAGATAGTTTAAAGGTTTCAGAAATTATTTATGAAGTTTCCGTAAATAAATTTGGTAAAATAACCGACACTGTTTCTATTGAAAAAAAGAAATATAGCAAAAACAACATACTTCTATATTCTCATTATGAATCTTTTAGAGACAATTATATTAAAATAACTGAAAATTATTATAGAGACAATGAAGAAATGTTTATTCAAAAAACTGGAAATGAAAAACTAGATATTTATTCAGAATACATAACCTATGTCAACAAAGACTTTGTTATTATTAAATCTGAAATGAATGACAATACCGCCTTTCATATTATAATGAACTATGATTATAAGTATAAATTATTCGGAACTAAAAAATCTCTAACCATACTTTCAAAAATTGATTCTTTGTCTTCAAGAAATTATTCTCAATATAATGACAATGAAGATATTTTATTTAATTACAATATAATTAATAGTGACACAATTGAAAAAGCTACTTATCAGTATAACGAAGACAAATTGGTGGAGTCAAAATACTATTATTTAAAAAGAGGAATGACAGTTATTTCTGGATATGATGAAAAAGGAAGAAACACTTCAAATAAAGTAATGGAATTAATTGATGGTAAAAAGACATTAACTCAAGAGGTTATTTTTAAATTAGATTTACAAGGTGATTTAATTTCAAAAGAAAAAACTGATTTTATAAAAGACACTACTTACATTTCTAAATTTATCACGAAAAAAGTAACACAAAATACTAATTAATAAGATTCCCGCCTTCGCGGGAAAAAGATATGAGCGATTATTTAAAAGCAACACACGACCTATACAAAGACGCAGCTTTAACTCCAGACGTTGGACTTTGCTGTACGACCAATCCTATTTGGGAATTACCAGGATTAAAAATTCCTAAAATCATGCAAGAAATGAATTACGGCTGCGGTTCTACCGTAAATGCACGTGATTTAACCAACAATCCAAAAACATTGTATGTTGGTGTTGGCGGCGGAATGGAATTATTGCAATTCTCTTATTTTTCTCGTCAAAAAGGAAGCGTGATTGGCGTAGATGTGGTCGATGAAATGTTGGAAGCTTCTCGAAAAAACTTTAAGGAAGCTGAAGAAATGAATCCTTGGTTTAAATCTGATTTTGTAGAACTAAAAAAAGGAGATGCTTTGAACCTTCCTGTGGAGGACAATTCTATTGATGTGGCTGCTCAAAACTGCTTGTTCAATATTTTTAAAGCGGAAGATTTAAAGAAAGCCATCGAAGAAATGTACCGAGTTTTAAAACCACACGGAAGATTGGTAATGAGCGACCCTACTTGTGAGCAACCTATGAATGAAACGTTGAGAAATGATGAACGATTACGTGCTTTGTGTTTAAGTGGAAGTCTTCCTATCAATGAATATATAAAAGCATTGACCGATGTTGGTTTTGGAACTATCGAAATTAGAGCCAGAAAACCATACCGTATTTTAGATACTAAAAGCTATCCTACAGACGAACTTATCTATATTGAAAGCATCGAAATTGCTGCCATTAAAGATCCTGTTTTACCAGATGGCCCTTGTATTTTCACAGGAAAAGCAGCGATCTATTTTGGAGAAGGCGATTATTTTGATGATAAAAAAGGGCACGTATTAATGAAAAACCAGCCTTTAGCAATTTGTGATAAAACGGCTGGACAGTTTAAAGATTTGGGTAGAGATGATATTTATATTTCGGAATCTACTTTTCATTATGATGGCGGTGGGTGTTGTTAAATTCCTGCGAATGCAGGAATCTCTTTAAGATATTTACATCATACAAGACCTAACAGGTTTCCAAAACCTGTTAGGTCTGACAAAAGGAACAGTTCTTGTAATGTTCACCATAGTTTTCAGACTTAGTTAAAAAACAATAATCCTATGAAAAATATTTTTCTACTTTTTACGCTTCTTTTTGTGTTTCAAAGTTGTCAAAGTAAAACTCCTAAAAATTTAGATATTAAACAGGTTCAAGGAAACTTGAGTTATTCCATAGCTACTATAGAGAAAGTAAATCATAAAGCTTGGGATGTTTTATTGAAAAAATATGTGGATGAAAACGGTTTTGTAAATTATGAAGGTTTTTTAAATAGCAAAACCCAATTAGCAAATTACATCAATTATCTTCCTGAAAATGTACCCGATGAAAGCTGGACTGTACAAGAGCAATTGGCATATTACATCAACCTTTATAATGCTTTAACGGTACAATTAATTATAGAGAACTATCCAACAAACAGCATTAAAGACATAAAAAAGCCTTGGGATCAAACAGTCATTACTTTAAAAGGAACCGATTATTCTTTAGGAGATATCGAACATAAAATATTACGTAAAATGAACGAACCAAGAATTCATTTTGCTATTAATTGCGCTTCCTATTCTTGTCCTAAATTATTGAACGAAGCCTTTACCGCTTCCAAATTAGAAAATCAATTAGAACAAGTAACCGATGATTTTATCAACGGAAATAAAAATGAAACACATCCAACAGATCCAAAACTTTCAAAAATCTTTAAATGGTATAAAAAGGACTTTAAAGTCAATGGAGAACCTGATGTAATTGCATTTATCAATCAGTACAGCAATATAAAAATTGATAAAGATGCTAATATTGATTATTTAGATTATAATTGGAATTTGAATAAAAAATAGGTTTTTTACGATTTACAATTTACGACTTTACGATGTACGACTTATGATTATTTTTTTTACATTTCTTACTCCATCAAACTTCGTGAAAATCTGTGATCCCGACTATTCGGGGGTGTCTAACAAATATTTATTCCGTAAGTTGAACCTATGATTAGCATTGTAATTCCTGTATTTAATGAAGCTGAAAATATTGGCAATCTTCTAAATCATTTAGTTACTAATTCTTCTTCAGAAAATAGTTTGGAAATTATTGTAGTTGATGGTGGAAGTTCTGATGGGACAGTTAATATTATTACTAATTTTATACAAAATAAGCCTAGACCTCACAGGTTTTCAAAACCTGTGAGGTCTAATTTCATCCTCCTTTCCTCCCAAAAAGGAAGAGCAAAACAAATGAATCTCGGAGCAAAAAAAGCAACAGGAAACATTTTATATTTTCTTCACGCAGATAGTTTTCCTCCTAAAAACTTTGATCGGTTAATTATTAATGAAGTTGAAAAAGGAAACTTAGCAGGTTGTTTTAAAATGAAATTTGACAACCCTCATTGGTGGCTTAGATTGGCTTCTTGGTTAACTCATTTTTCTTGGCGTGCTTGTCGTGGTGGTGATCAAAGTCAGTTTATTACTAAAGGTTTATTTAATGAAATTGGAGGTTTCGATGAAAGCTTCATCATCTACGAAGACAATATCTTAATCAACGAGCTTTTTAAACGAAAGCAATTTGTGGTGATTCAAGAATGGATTACCACCTCAGCAAGATTGTACGAACGAAAAGGGATTTGGAAACTACAATACCACTTTTGGGCTATTTATGTAAAACGTTGGCTTGGAGCTTCTGCGGATGATATTTATAAATATTATAAGAAACATATTGCTTGAGTTATTACGCAGAGATTCACTGAGACTCACAGAGGTTCGCAGAGTAATATTTTTAACACTCTCTTACAATTTCTAAATCCTTTTAGGAAAACATTAATACTATTAAAACCTACAAGGTCGCCCTCGTTAAAACCCATAGAAACCTTGCAGGTTAGTGATAGTTTTCTTTAATAATTTTCTCCACCGGCTTATTCTGAGGCGTAAACATCGTATTGTCATTCCCTCCAATTCCTTTGTGTTTGATATGCCATTTCCAAAGAAAACCTCCAGCAAACCATTCTTCTTTCCAAATTTCTTCAAACAATGCTTTGGTTAAATTTTCTTGTGCTTTTAAATTTACTTCACCCAAATTACGGTCGCTTTTCCAAGGTTCTTTTCCAGAATAGTTGACACTTCGGTAACCATATTCGGTGAAAATTATTTTCTTATTTGCTTTTGTGGAGACTGAAATCATTTCTTCTTTCCAAGGCTTCCAGCCTAATTTTGCTTCTTCAATAGTAGGTGTTTTTTTATCTGAAATCGGGAAATAAGCATCAATACCAATATAATCTAATTGCTTCCAAAAAGGTACTCGTTTGTATTCATCCCAATTGGCGGCATAGGTTAATTTTCCTTTATAAATCGTTTTAATTTCTGCAATCAAATCATTCCAATAATCGGGACGATGAATAATAAACTGTTCTAATTCGGTTCCAATACAGAATATATCGACTTGAGTTTCTTCGGCAACTTTTGCAAAATCAATAATAAAATTACGATACGAATTCTCTAATACTTCCCAATCTTCTTCCGAAGTCATTTGTAAATTTCCAGTGTATTCTCCGTGCCAAATCCAAATTTGAGGTTTCACCATCACCAAAATATTATTCAGATGAAGTTTCTCAACATACTGCTTTACTCCTTCTTTAGTTTCACCAAACCATTGCCTTTCCGAATTATATATCACTTCAGGATGCTGCAAATTTTTAATAAACCCAAAAGGCATAATCGCAGCGTAATTTGCATTTAATTTTACAATTGGTTCAATGTGCTTTTGGTTTAAAGTATCTGGTGATGCTACAAAACTAACTCCATTGATATGGATTTCTTTTTGTGCACAACTGTTTAGAAATGAAATAGTGAGAATAAAAATGGAAAGTGTAATTCTGAAATTCATTGGTTGATTTATCAATAAATTTCAAAATACAAATTATTTATGAAGTCAATAAATTCTTAACAAAAATTAAACTTTTTTTGCCTTTTTCTTCTTTTTGTTTTCTAAAAAATTAATAGTGCCTCCTATATTAATATTATACTGTCCAAATAAGAAATGTTGATTTGCACTATCTGATGTTGATTGCGTAGTTCTAATATTTGGCATATTAATAAAGCCTCCTTTAAACTCGGTTTGTATGAATAAGTGTCTGAAAAATGTAACGTTAATTCCTACTAATAAATGTCCTCCCCATCCTGCTAAATTGAATTCATCATAGCGTTCTTTATTAATTAAAGTCGTATTCGTTTTTGGATAAATTCCACCAAAACCAGCTCCTGCCAGCATATTTAATTGTATGTTTTTATGAAAGGAATATAATTCATCAAAACGTCGAACCTCAGCGTTTATATAATTTAAACCGTCGGTATGTTCAAACTCCAAAAAACCCTCTTCAATTACAATATCATTATTATCATAAACCCCATCATATGGAGAACCCGAAGCACCAATGTATCCTGATATTTGAGCAGTTTGACCTTGCTGAACTACGTATTTCATATGATCTATTCCTAATGAAACACTATAATGGTCAGTAAAATAATATCCAAGTCTTAAATTATATTGAGGCAATGTCAAATTCCCAAGGTTAAAATAGCGATCAAAACTCCAATCGGTTTGTTTATCTTTTGCAATCACATCATGAAGCTCAAAATTATAATCAGATCCTTCAAAATGAATATCAGAGTTAGAATACCAATCCCAGTTATAGCCCCAAGATAAAAAAAACTCACCTTTTTTTCCATTTTTATCAGAAACAGATACCTCTTGAGAATATCCATAAATAGTAACAAAAACTATTACTAAACTGAATAAGTTTTTCATAAAATCAATGTTTAGGTTTAATAGATTTAGAGAGGTACAAATTTAAGAAAAATAGCGCTCCTATTTCTGTTATACTTCGTTTTTTAAAATCCTTGAATACCACAAATTCTTTATACAAATCACATAACTAATAGTGATTAAGAAGACTTACTTACAAAAAATTAAAATTTATAATTATTCTAAATTGTCACTAACAATTAAGTTATTACATTTATAAGCGACATATTCTTCAATATCACAAAATTTATGGAACACATAGTCATAATTGGAAACGGAATTTCAGGAGTCACTACGGCTCGACATATCCGTAAATTATCCAACCACAAAATCACGATAATCTCTGCTGAAACCGAATTCTTTTTTTCGAGAACAGCCTTAATGTACGTGTATATGGGACATTTGAAGTTTGAACATACCCAACCCTACGAAAACTGGTTTTGGAAAAAAAACAACATTGAGCTTAAGCAGGCTTTTGTTGAAAAGGTAAATTCTGAAGAAAAACAACTCGTTTTTTCCAACGGTGAAACAATGAACTACGACAAATTAGTCATCGCTACCGGAAGCAAACCCAACAAATTTGGATGGCCTGGACAGGATTTAGAAGCCGTAATGGGAATGTACCATAAACAAGATTTAGAAAATCTTGAAAAATATGCGCCTAATAATAAAATCTGTAAACGTGCCGTAATTGTCGGCGGAGGATTAATAGGAATTGAAATGGCAGAAATGCTTCGAAGTCGTGATATACCAGTAACCTTTTTGGTACGAGAATCCAGTTTTTGGAACGGCGTTTTACCTGCGGAAGAATCTGAAATGATCAACCGTCATATCAAGGAACATCATATCGACTTACGATTAAATTGCAATCTGAAAGAAATACTTTCCGATGAAAACGGAAAAGCACGAGCAATAATTATAGCTGAAACCAGTGAAGAAATTCCTTGTGATGTAGTAGGATTAACCGCTGGTGTTTCCCCAAATATTTCTTTTCTAAAAGATTCAGGAATTGAATTAGGAAGAGGTGTAAAAGTGAATCATTTCCTAGAAACCAACCTCAAAGACATCTACGCCATTGGCGACTGTGCCGAGCAACACGAAGCAATTGATGAGCGAAGACCTATTGAAGCCGTTTGGTACACCGGCAGAATGATGGGCGAAACATTGGCTCAGACTATCTGCGGAAATCGTACCGAATACAAACCCGGACACTGGTTTAATTCGGCTAAATTTTTAGATTTAGAATACCAAACTTACGGTTGGGTTTGGGCGCAACCTAAAGAAAATGAAGCTCGTTTTTACTGGGAACACTCCGATGGTAAAAAATGTATTCATATCAATTATGATAAAAATACACATGAATTTATTGGAATCAACACCTTCGGAATTAGAATGCGACACGAATTTTTCGATAGAACTTTAAACAACAAACAATCGGTTGAATATGTTTTAGAACATCTAGCCGATGCCAATTTTGACCCTGAATTTTATAAACTTCACGAAAAGGAAATTGTTTCAAAATTCAATAAAGAAAATAACACCAACATCCAATTAAAGAAAAAAAGTTGGACTCGAATTTTTAATCTCCAAGCATAATATGAAGGCAATTCAAAAAATAGGATTAGGAATATTTTTGGTAGGACTTGGTGTTTTTATTTCACTGATATTTTTAGGAAGCTATAAAGTAACCTCTACAGGATTTGAAAAATTTATAGCTGACAAAGGAATTAAAAGCGAGTTATTCATCAATCAAATAAAGAAAACAGTGGTTGATAAAGAGATTACAAACCCTTTTGAGTTTTCTTCAAAAGTGACCTCTGCATTAAATTCCGCTAACGAAACACATAAAAAAAACAGTGAATGGGAAAAAGTAATTTGGGACAAACCTCATAGTTTTTCCTATCAATTAGCAAAAGAATTTGGTGCCGGAATTGTCAAAGAGAACAAAGGGCTTTTTTGGTGGCTTACCTTCGGGTTAGGGATTATTGGAGCCTTACTTTTTATTATTCCCAATGTCATTTTATTAGGACCCAAAGGAATAAAAAACAATGGAATTTTCCATAGCGTTGCAACAAACGGCAGAAGTTGGCTGGGCTGGTTGGTTTTTGTTTTTTTAGTTAGTTTTTATTTACTGCTGTATTTTGCTCCCGATATTATTGTTAATTGGACTTATGTGGTTGATCCCATAAGCCAAAGTTTGAGCGGCGGATTGGCAAGTCAGTGGTTTTTATATGGCTTTTTATATTGTTCGGTTATGACTGTGATGGCGGTTAGAATGTACATAAAATATCGTCATAATAAATATCAAATTTTACGAACCACTTCGGTATTATTTTTTCAAATTGTCTTTGCTTTTTTAATTCCTGAAATTTTAGTTCGGTTTGAAAAACCTTGGTACGACTTTAAAAATGCCTTTCCTTTAGATTACGATTTCTTTTTTAAATGGAATTTAGATGAGTTATTAGCCAGTGGTGGTTTTGGACTTTTTATTTTAATCTGGGGAATTGTTTTAACTTTAGTCATCGTTCCTATTATGGTCTATTTCTTCGGAAAAAGATGGTACTGTTCTTGGGTATGTGGCTGTGGTGGATTGGCTGAAACTTTGGGAGATCCGTATCGACAACTTTCCAACAAATCCCTAAAATCCTGGAAATTTGAACGATGGATTATTCATTCTGTTTTAATTTTCGCATTAATAATGACTGGATTTACTTTATATGCATATTTTTCAGGAAGCCAAGAAGTACTCGGAATTAAAGTCCAAACTATCCAAGATATTTATGGATTTTTAATCGGTGCCATCTTCGCAGGAGTAATCGGAACAGGCTTCTACCCTATTTTCGGAAACCGTGTTTGGTGTCGTTTTGGTTGTCCGTTGGCAGCTTATATGGGAATTGTTCAACGCTTCAAATCCCGTTTTAGAATTACCACCAACGGTGGACAATGTATTTCTTGCGGAAACTGCTCTACGTATTGTGAGCAAGGAATAGATGTTCGTGCCTATGCTCAAAAAGGCGAAAATATAGTTCGTGCCAGTTGTGTAGGCTGCGGAATTTGTTCGGCTGTTTGTCCAAGAGGGGTTCTTAAATTAGAAAATGGCCCAGAAAATGGACGTATAAATCCGAATGATATTTTATTAGGAAATGACGTAGATTTGATGGCGCTTATAAACAAAAAATAATCTATCTGTACGAAGACCAGCTAGGTTTTGAAAACCTAGCTGGTCTATAACAAAACCCAATGAATCCAAACATCAAAGTAATCATCCCTGCTTTTAACGAAGAAGCTTCCATTGGTTTGGTTATCACTGCAATTCCAAAAATTGTTTCCGAAATAATTGTAATAAGTAACAACTCTACAGACAACACCATTGAAGTTGCCAAAAAAGCAGGTGCTACTGTTCTTACCGAAACACAAAAAGGCTACGGTTACGCTTGTTTAAAAGGAATGAAATACATTTCCGAACAAACAACAAAACCTGATATTATTGTCTTTTTAGATGGAGATTTTAGCGATTATCCCGAAGAACTTACCAAAATAGTACAGCCCATTATTGAAGATAACACCGATTTTGTTATTGGAGCAAGAGTTTCCGAATTAAGAGAAAAAGGTTCGATGACCAAACCACAAATTTTCGGAAATTGGTTAGCAACGAGTTTAATGAAATTGTTTTTTAGAGCAAAATTCACAGATTTAGGTCCTTTTAGAGCGATAAAATACAATAGACTTTTAGCTTTAAATATGGAAGACAAAACCTATGGTTGGACGGTCGAGATGCAATTAAAAGTTTTAAAAAAGAAGTATTCGTATAAAGAAATTCCTGTGAAATACAGAAATAGAATAGGTGTTTCAAAAGTTTCAGGAACTGTAAAAGGTGCTATATTTGCGGGCGTTAAAATTTTACTTTGGATATTCAAATATTCATTTAAAAAATGATTTTAGAAACCATCATTATTGTCATTTACTCCATTTCATTGCTACTTATTTTTATGTATGCTTTGGCTCAACTAAACTTGCTTTTTAATTATTTAAGAGCCAATAAAAAAGTAGATAATAGTGAATTACTAGATTTTTCTAATTCCGAAGAGATTCCTTTTGTTACCATTCAACTTCCTGTTTACAATGAGAAATATGTAATGGAACGCCTCCTCAACAACATTGCTAAAATTGAATATCCAAAAGATAAATTAGAAATTCAAGTATTAGATGATTCTACAGACGAGTCTTTTGATACAACAGCAATTCAAATTAATGAGCTTCAAAAAATAGGTTTAGACATCCAACATATTACCCGAAAAGATCGAAAAAACTTTAAAGCTGGTGCCTTAAAAGAGGGCTTAAAAATTGCAAAAGGAGAATTTATTGTCATTTTTGATGCAGATTTTCTTCCGCAGAAAGATTGGCTTCAGAAAACAATTCCGTATTTTAAAAATCCTAAAATTGGCGTTGTACAAACACGTTGGGGACATTTAAATCGACAATTCTCTTTATTAACAAGGGTACAAGCATTTGCTTTAGATGCTCATTTTACCTTGGAGCAGGTAGGAAGAAATAGTCAAGGTCATTTTATTAATTTCAACGGAACAGCAGGTGTTTGGCGTAAAGAATGTATTCTAGACGCTGGAAATTGGGAAGGTGACACCCTCACCGAAGATTTAGATTTAAGTTATCGAGCGCAATTAAAGAACTGGAAATTTAAATATTTAGTAGATGTAGAAACTCCTGCTGAACTTCCCATTGTAATTAGTGCAGCACGTTCGCAACAATTTAGATGGAATAAAGGTGGAGCTGAGAATTTTCAGAAGATGATGTGGAAAGTTCTAAAAAGCAAAAATATTTCGGCTAAAACAAAAACCCACGGATTGCTACATTTACTAAATAGCACAATGTTTTTAAATATATTGATTGTTGGTATTTTAAGCATCCCGATGTTGTATATTAAAAATGAATATGCACATTTAAAGTTTTACTTTATTGCGTTGAGTTTTTTCGTGACAAGCACTTTGATATTCTTTGTTTGTTATTGGTTTACTTACAGAAGTATTTATGGTGGAGGGGTTAAACAGTTCTTTAAATATATAGGAATGTTCTTTGCGTTTTTTTCTATCGCAATGGGTTTTTCACTTCATAATTCCATTGCAGTGATTGAAGGGCATTTTGGTAAAAAAAGTGACTTTATTCGGACTCCAAAGTTCAACATCAATTCTTTAAAAGGAAGTTGGAAAAACAACAAATACCTTTCAAAAAACATTTCAACAAATGTAATTTTTGAAGGATTATTAACCCTTTATTTCGCCTTTGGAATGTACAGTGCATTTGTTGTTGGAAACCAAGGTGGTGATTTTGGATTATTTCCTTTTCATTTAATGTTGTTTATGGGTTTTGGCTATGTGTTTATAAAATCCCTAACTTCTAAAATATAATTAGGTTTCCATTTCAATCTATTTCATTACTTTTAAATCCGAAATGCAAATAGATTTAGACAGTATAAAAATCAACTTTGATTCTGAAAGTTTATTCTTTCTAAACCTCGCTTTAGCAGTGATTATGTTTGGGGTGGCACTCAACATTACTCTCTCCGATTTTAAACAAATCATCAACAATCCAAAGAGTGTTTTAGTAGGTGTTTTATCTCAATTTGTATTGCTTCCTGCCTTTACTTTTTTATTGGTATTACTTATAAAGCCTAGTCCGAGTATTGCCTTAGGAATGTTTATGGTTGCTGCTTGTCCTGGAGGTAACATTTCCAATTTTATGACCAATTACGCAAAAGGAAACTCTGCACTTTCAGTAAGTCTAACGGCTATTGCTACATTGGTAGCGATTGTAATGACACCTCTAAATTTTCAGCTTTGGTCGAGTTTTTATGAGCCTACTTCTACATTGATAAATAAGATTTCAATTTCACCCTTAGAAATGGTAAAAGTAATATCGCTTCTTCTAGGGGTTCCTTTAATTTTAGGGATGTTAGTTAGGCATTATCTTCCAATAATTGCTTTAAAAATCGCCCCTTACTTTAAAGTTGGTTCTATTTTGTTTTTCTTATTACTAATTGTTTTAGCACTTTCAAAAAACATTGCTATTTTTAAAAATTATATACATTATGTTTTATTTTTAGTCTTTTTTCATAATATATTAGCATTGACATTAGGTTATAGTATCGCAAGTGTATTTGGACTTTCAAAAAGAGATAAACGAACTTTAGCTATAGAAACAGGAATTCAGAATTCAGGTTTGGGATTGTTGTTAATTTTCACTTTTTTTGATGGCTTGGGAGGTATGGCATTATTAGCCGCATTTTGGGGGATCTGGCACATTGTTTCAGGGTTATTAATAGCGACCTATTGGTCTAAAAAAGGAATTTAAAAAAATAATTAATGCAATTACTTTGGTTACGTTTTGTTCAATTTTATCTAACTGTTGGATTTAAATTTTATTATAAAAATTTTGATGTTACCTACTTAGATAAAATCCCAAAAAACAAAGCAGTTATCTATTTATCGAATCATCAAAACGCTTTACTAGACCCTTTATTAATCACGATTAATAGTACTCGAAAAAATTATTTTCTTACTAGAGCTGCCGTGTTTAAAAATCCGACAGTTGCCAAAATACTACATAGTTTGCAAATGCTTCCTATTTATAGAATGGTAGATGGAGCAGATACAATTCAGAAAAATAAAGCAATTTTTACCACCTGTTCCAATTTGCTTTCTAAGAAAAAATCTATCATTCTTTTTCCTGAAGGAAGCCATAATTTAAAACGAAAAATCCGGCCTTTAAAAAAAGGTTTTTTACGTATTATCGAAGAAACACTTCAAACCTATCCCAACACCGAAATCGTGATCATTCCCATTGGAGTTAATTATCAAAACCCTACTGAATGGGGAGATTCTATGAGAGTATGTTTTGGAAATCATATTTCTGCGAATAATTATTGGTCAGATAATCAGCTTAATTTTAATCAGCTTTCAAAAGACGTTTCTTTAAAACTGAAGCATCTTTCTACTCATATCGAATCTATTTCAGAATACGACAGTACCATTAATAAATTAGCTGAATTAAAAGTTGATTACACCAATCCTGTTGAAGTAAATAACTGTTTACATAACAGCTTTAATTATTCGGGAAAGAAAGTAAAAACAGCTACTGGATTGTATTCTGTGTTTCAATTTTTAGTAAAATCCTTTTACTTTTTACCATATTTTATTTGGAGAAAATTTGGATTACCAAGTATTAAAGAAGATGAGTTTATTGCTACTTTTAGGTTTGTGATTATCATATTTGTCAGTCCTATTTATTTACTGCTTCTAACATTAATTCTCTCTTTGCTTTTTGGAAAAACAATAGGTTTAACTGTTTTAGGAATTGGTATTTTATTACCTCTTATCACACTTCGGATTAAATAAAAAAGGCCTTCTTTTCAGAAAGCCTTTAATTAATTCATCATCTTATTGTTTTACCAAGTAACCTCTAATTCAACAATTTTACCGTCTCTTTCAACTTCCACCATTGTTTTTTGTCCCTTTTCAAATTTTGAAAGACACTTCATATAACTCATCATATCAGTAATTTCATATTCACCTACTTTTACAACAATATCTCCCTTTTTCATTCCAGCTCCGTGTGCTGGTTTTTCTTCGGTGATTCCATCTAAACGCATCCCTTTTCCGTCGTATAAATAATCTGGAACTACCCCTAAAGTTACTTTGAATTCTGGAGTATTATCAGATTCATTTTTTGTTTTTCTGAAGGCTAATTTTCCATCATCATCTAAATCAGCTATAATTGCCATGATGTATTCCGAAATATCTTCCATTCCTTCATAATTCAACTTATCTGCATCGTCTGTAGGCCTGTGATAATCCTCATGCTGACCTGTAAAAAAATGAAGTACTGGCATATCTGCTAAATAAAATGAAGTGTGGTCACTTGGTCCTACTCCCGACTCTTTTTCAGCAATTTTAAAGTCCTTATTATTTGCAAATAATGCTTGACTAAATTTTGGTGATGTTCCAACTCCATAAACAGCAATAGCACGTTCCTCGTTTAAACGCCCTACCATATCCATATTGATCATATAGTTTACTTTTTTGGTATCAATCGTTGGATTTTTCACCCAATAATTAGAGCCTAAAAGCCCCATTTCTTCACCAGAAAATGAAATAAACAAATAATTATTATTGGTGTTTTTTCCTTTTAATTTAGAGGCTAAATTCATCATAACTGCAACTCCACTGGCATTATCATCAGCACCATTATGAATAGCACCTTTTTCTCCACGATGTAAAGTTCCTTCAATTCCGTGACCTAAATGATCGTAATGCGCACCAATGATTACGGTGTTTTCAGCTTTATTGTCAATATATGCAACTACATTTACTCCAGTAATTGTACTGTCCACCTTTCCATCAACAAAAGTAGCTTCGCCGTGTGGATGTGTTTTTGGTTTGAAAGTAAAATTCTGAAGATACTCATCAGTTCCTTTAGGATCTAAACCCATATTTTTAAAACGATCTGCCAAATACTTTGCAGATTCTTTTTCGGTGGGAGTTCCTGTTTCTCTACCTTCTAGTTTATCATCAGCTAGAAAATAAACGTCCTCTTTCATTGAAACTTCTTTAATAGGTGTTTCCGTTTTGCAAGAAAACAACAGAAATGCTATTGCGAATACATAAAATACTTTCATCGTTATTTTTTTTTTAATTATCGACACTATTTAACAAAAATCGTTATTTACAACG
>Ga0256834_1001522_pt1 | contig 15512 bp, 27 predicted proteins | sample 4281140metaG_FD_190536 | JGI IMG/M metagenome (GOLD analysis project Ga0256834, IMG submission 190536) | Hydrothermal vent microbial communities from East Pacific Rise, Pacific Ocean - 4281-140 | ecosystem: Environmental > Aquatic > Marine > Hydrothermal vents | place: Pacific Ocean: East...
AATTTCAACAAAGTTAAAAGAACGATATAATTATACTTGTGAGAGTTGTGGCTATCAAGCAAGTAACTCTTTTGATAAAAAATTTATTCATACTCATCATAAAAATGGAGACAAGCAAAACAATACAGAAGATAATTTAAAAGTTTTATGTATTAAGTGTCATGCAGAAGCTGATATGTATCATGCAAGAATAAAAAATAGTGATAATTATAAAGAATTTATTAACACAATAAATCCCCAATACTCGCAAGAACAAGTACTTCATCAATATTAGCAAAAAAAGATGAAAATAATCTTGTTATTGTAAATTAGCGGTATGATTTTATTTGTCATTTCATCAATCTTGGCTTTTAATTAAGAATTGCACTCTCGTATCCACTTGCTCACTTTAGAATAAGCACAAAACAAAAAGGAAAAACCTGTGGTATAATATACTGAGATTTTATGGTTTCTAAGGTGGAAATTATAATGAAATAGTTAAAACAAGACTTACATTTTAAAGGGAGGGTTTAATTATGCAAAGAGTAACTTTGGATATACAAGATGGTATGTATGAACATATCATGTATATATTACAACATCTTGAAAAAGATAAAGTCAAAATAGTCTCTAAAGAGAAGATTGGTTTAAAAAAGAAAAAAAGCTTAAAAAATGATTTGAAAAGATTGATTACCCAACACAAAACAGAAGTTTTTAAAGATTTTAAAGACCCTGTACAATGGCAAAGAGAGCAAAGAGATGAGTGGCAATAAAACTTTTTTAGACTCAAATATGATTATCTATCTCTCTCAGGGAAAGATTACTGTTGATGATTTGATCTGTGATGAAAATCAATATTTTATTTCAGTGATTACCTATATGGAAGTTTTAGGGTACAAGTTTGATAGTTTATATGATGAAATATATCTCAAATCACTTTTGGAAATGTTTGAAATTATTTATATAGATAAAACAATTAGTCATAAAGTGATTGTTCTTAGAAAAAAGTATAAAATAAAATTACCAGATGCTATTATCTGTGCTACAACTTTGGAAAATGATGCCGTATTGTATACCAATGATAAACAATTAAAACAGATAAAAGAGTTAAACATTGAGTGTAAAGATGCGTAATGATTTTTTAACACTCCTGCCACGATAAATCACAACTCTTCAAATAGCTTTTTATAAAACTCCATCATAAAAGTCATTTTTTACTATAATCATAAAATTACTTTTAAAATTAGGAGTCCTTCATGAGTAAAAAAAATCACATTATAAAACACCAATCAACAAAAGTTGTTTTAAAACAGGCACAAAATTTGATGGACATTACAAACTCTATCTTACAAAACAACAAAAGAGAGTTAGTAAAAAAAGATACTTCACAGATAGTAGTGTAGATGAGAAGTTTGTGCTTATCAAAGCTGGAAGTTTTATGATAGGTTCTGATGAGTATGAAGATGAGCAACTTCAAGCAGATGATTATGAACAAGGTGAAAACGCAAAACCAAATATATATCCACTAGAATGGAATAAAATTTCAACAAAGTTAAAAGAACGATATAATTATACTTGTGAAAATTGTGGCTATCAAGCAAGTAACTCTTTTGATAAAAAATTTATTGCATGTTTAATAAATCTTCATCCATCATTTTATCCAAGAAAAAATAATGAGTTTCAATTATTCAATGTTAGAAAAGATGCACTACAGTAAAACTAACTGTTTGGTAGCTTTTTTATACACTATGAATTTGAAACTTTCTGGATTTGTCATAGCTTCTTTTAGCTTGTTTTGCTTGATAAGAAAAACCAAAATAGTACATTCTCTTGCTTGGCAATTGATAGATTTTTTAGGATTAAACTCTATCAAATAATATTTAAAAAGCAAAGGTGGATTTTATTCACTCTTATGGCTCTAGTAAAGCCCTTGTATAATTTTTGTAAATATCATCAAAAAAAGTGTTTCTTTAAAATTTGCTATATCAGTCTTAACTCTTTTGAAATGTCTTTGATTAGTTTTGAGAGTGGGCGTTTGCCTATCTCTTTTTTGCTCACATACCCACTACTTATAAGTCTTTGTAAATCTTCTATATTTTTAAAGAGTGTTCCTTCGTAGTTATCCATCAACTCATCCAAATAGCTGTCATTATAAATGGCATTTTTTTGGATGAGTTCTAGGACTATATCTTTGTGATATTTATATCTTTCGTTAAGTTTAAATGTTTTTATACTTTCTTTTGCTTCGCTATTATCACTTATTAACTCAATATCAAATCCATCACAATCATAATAAAACTTGCTATCTTTTATCTTTAGTTCAAAAGATGCCATCATATCAAAATCCTTTAAATATGGATTTAGGCTGATACTTTTTGTTCCTTTTAGTATAGAGTTGCAAGTATGACATGAGGGAATGAGATTGTAAAAAGAGAGTGCCAATATCGGATAGTTCTCTTTATCATAAAAGTGGTCAAATTCAGAGCGTAAAATTTGCTTTTTTACTGTATAGATTGAGTTAATATTGCAATAAGGACAAACATTGATTTTTAATTTTTCAGCCAAATCATAAGCATTATACTCTCTTTTTTTAGTAGCAAAATTTTTATACTTTCCTATCATAAAAGTATAATCAGATTTTTTATCTTTAGCCCATTTTGTTATTTCATTAAGCTTTTGTGGCTTTGCGGTTATAACTTCTTCTAAATTATATTTATGATTATTTGGAAATTTTTCTAGTTTAAATTTTAAATTTTTATAATGCTCTTTAGCAAATTTATCTAAATATTTATTTTGGATTTTTATCATTCTTACATCTTTGTTTATACTGTTTTTTAGCTCTATTTTTTACCTCATTTTGAACGGTTTTTATCTGATATTGCTTGAGTATTTCCAATTCATATGACATATCTTTTATCTTTTGATTTATAATGTCAATGTCAGATAATCGCTTGCTATCTAACATCTTCTGAAGTTGATTTTTGATGATAGGTTCACCGATGATAGGGATAATTTGTTCACAGTACTCTAGCTCTTTTTTTGATAAACATTTTTGATTTAAAAGCCTAATAGTTCTATCTATTTTATTTTTCGCAAATTCTCCCATAAGCCCATCTTCCATAAAAAAGCTATCACTTAGCAAAGTGTGGATATTTGCTCCAAAAGTCTCTTTTTTCTCTTTTAAACCATTGACTACTTTACATTGACTATTTTCATCTTTGTCTAGAAAGATGACGTTTTGTTTTGGAATGTCACAGAGTAGAAATGGAGAGTGAGTTGTTATTATAAGCTCAATTTTTAAATTAGGTTCTCTCAAAATATATAAAATTTCTTGTAATAAATTTTTTTGCCAATGAGGATGAAAATTGTTTTCTGGTTCATCTAAACAAAGTATAAGTTGCTTACAGTCTTTTTTTTTGCATCTCTTTATACTTTGCAATACAGATAAACGTATTTCTAAAAAATCTTTTTCTCCATTAGATAAACTATTAAAACTAATACCAAAATCTTTATAATATTCAGGATTTAACTCTTTTTTTGTTGAATCAAATATTTCCAAAATTTCTAAACTATTTAAAGCCAATAAAAAATTCTTGTATTTGGTATCTATCTTTTCCTTTAAAATAGCTTCGTAAAAAAAATCATCTTTTTCATTAAATATTTTTAAAACATCATTTGTATCTATAAACTTTTCTATAACCTCAAGATGATTTAATTTTAAGATTAAATCATCAAAATTAAACCAGTTTTCTAGTTTATTTTTTTGTTCTAGTTTATCTATACAACTTCTAATATTTTCACCAGAGCAATCTATCTCATGATTTTTAATTTTTTTTTTGATTTCTTTATATTTAAACCTTATTATAGCTTGCAATATTTCATTTAAATTTTTATTTAAAATATCTTCAAATTCTTTCTTGTCAATGTAATTAAAAAAATTCAAAACTAGTCTATCAGGATGAAAAAATGTTATGAATTTATTATCTATCTCATGAAAAGTATCTAAAATCAGCTCTATCAAATTTTTTTTATTTTGAGTATGATAATAGTAGTAATTTTTTGAAATCAATCTCTTTACAGTAGTAATTTTTTTTCTACCTTTAATAATTTCTTTATTATTTAATCTTACATTACCTAAATCATAATATTGATTATTATGTCTATATAACAGTATGTAACTACAAAAATTAGGGTTACCTGCCATAAAGTTTACATCATCATTCTCAAAAAAAGAGTTTACTCCAAGTTTTATGCATTCAAGAATACTACTCTTCCCACTCCCATTTTTCCCAACAATAGCTATTATATTGATATTTTTACCAAAAAAATCGGAGATATAGTCAACATTTTCATTGATAGTAAGTTCTTTATTAGAAAAATTATAATCACATCGAAATTTAGGCGAAAAATTAAACCCTTGATTGTGTATATTTTTATAACGCTTAATCCATAGATATACTAACTCCATCTCAAATATCCTCCATCTATATAGATTAGTAGTATCTTAAGATTTTTCATATTTGAGTCGCTATTTTGTAGAAATTTTTATAATATGAAAAGCTAACTCTCAAGCACTTACAAACTTTATTATAAAATTTATACATTAATAGATTTAATACAGTATACGCTTTCTATCATTTTAAATCCTACTTTGCTTAATTTAATTATTTATATCTAAATCGGCTAATCTTTTTTAAAATTTACTCTAGTTGTTTTTTTAATAACTAAAATTTGATTTATTGTCCATAAAAAGAATAAAAATCCTACCCTAGAAGGGCAGGTATTGAAAACCCCTTAAAGAGGGATACTTTGCCCCTCCCCTAAAAGGGGTCGGGATAAGTTGCAAACTTTATCTATTTTTTAAAACAAACTTTGCTGTTTAACTCTTTCTTTTTTCTTTCTTCTCTTGATGCTTTACATACTTCTGTATCATTTCACTATACCACCCCAAAAAGTCAAGAGTAAAGAGAGTTAAAATATAAACAAAAAGTAAATATTTATAATTACTATGATATTATTAACACAATATAAGGTTTTTATAGAAAGGAATTATGCATGTATGGATGTGATTATGATGACAATGCTTTTACACAAGATGAGATTGAAGCAGGTATACCAAGTCTTATTTATTGCCATGATGAATTTGACGAAAATAGTAATGGAGAAATACAAATATCACAACTAGATACTTATAAAAAAAACATTAGAATCTCAAAGAAAATTGCTAATTTTTCATCAAATAATCAGATTAAAGATTATTTATTTAAAGAAACTCTTGCAGAGCATCTTCCATCCTTGATTGTGCAATACAAAAAAGAAGAAGTATTACCTAGTAAATATGTTACAATAGCAATGGATGAAAATTGTCTAACTATATTAATAAAAGAGATATTTAAAAAAAACCGTATTGCTTTAACTGATAATAATGTACAAGAGATTGATGTATTTGTTGAAAAAATCTATGCCAACAATAGAACTATAGTATATGATAGGGTAAGTGAACTCCAAGCTTTTATACATAATAAAATTGATAGTGCAAAAGGTGAGTTTGCACATTTAGAGCTAGGTGTTGTGAATATGAGAAATTTATTATCAGCATCAAGACTACATTTAAATATATTTGATATAAGAAATTTCAATATTGATGAAATTTTATATATTTTTTATAAAACACAACACGATAAAGAAAAAGAATCTTTAAGCCCTAAAGTATATATTCCGAGACCAAAAAAAAGTCCAAAACATACACAAATTGGTTATATAGCTGATTGGAGATATGAGAAAATGAAATCTATATATGACTATATGGATCATTCAACTTATTCCAAATTTTCTAAGATAGTAAGTTTAGACACTAACCAAAATATAGAGAATTTTCGAAATCTTGCCTTAAATGCAATGGTTTAATATTAAGCAAAAAATAATGACAAGGATGACTCCTTCTATTTTTAAGCCTTAATTTGCATTCAAACAATTCTGAGAATAATTTTTTTTTGATATAACATTAAAAATGTTCAAGATTTTTTGGAAATTATATAAATAAAATTTTAAGAAAAAACTAAAATATTAATTAAAGTTTAAATTTGAAAAAAAATGGCGAGGGTATGGCAAGGGCAAATATGCCCTATAATTATTGAACGATAGTTCTACTTAAACGGTAGATATACTTTCAAACAACGAAATCTTAACTTGTTTACTTTTTAAAATTTCATCACATATTGAAGTTGTAGCTACATCGAAATTATAAATTTCACTAAAATTATATCGCAAAAAATCGTTATTGTCAATAAGCCTTTTATTATAAGTGAAGGTGTTATATATATTGGAATATTTAGTTTTAATACTTTTATAAAAGTTGTCAAATTTTACAAATTTAATTTTTCTTGTTTTATTAAAAACTAATTTATTGCCTTTATGGTTAAAAAATATATTTTTATAATTATCTATATTCTTATCTGAAATAAGCCAATATCTACCTATATCAAACCAATACCCATTTTTTGACATAGATTCAATCTTTAAATCACCTAATTTATTCGAAATCATGTAGCTATATGTAGATAAAAAATTCTCAACTTCAGATTTATGTAACGATATATGTATAGAGTCTACATTAACATAACAAATTTCTACAGAATTATATTTTAAAAAATTCTCTATGGTTTGAATCATTTTCATCCTAGAATTTGCTATAATCTGCGATGAAAAACTATATAATGACTCATTAGTTCCAAAATTTCTTAGCTTTACCTTATAGCCTTTAGAATATTTTTTTATATCAAAAAACTTATAGTCTTGTATAATCACTATTTTTTTTATGTCAGATAAATGTTCTGGAAAATTAATTGAATAATTAGACTCTATATATAAAATTAGCTCTTTTTTTGTTTTAAAATATTTTGTAATAAATTTTTTAGGATTTGTAGCACTATGAATAGTAATAAGTTTAAGTTTTGTAAGATTTGACATAACTGTATTATTTATTTTTTTATAGTCAATCCTTGTTTTGTATAGGTTTTGGGCATATGTTTTTAGTGGATGCTCTATTTCACTATGATTATAAAATCCTTCAATAATTTCTATATTTTGAAAAAATTTTTGATAATATTTAATTTCGTTTTTAAATAACAAGATTTTTACGTATTGTTTTTCTTCAAGATTGAAGTAAAATGCTTTATTAAACCTGACATATTTAAAAGGGTGAAAGGTTTTAAAAAATGTATCTTTGGGTTTTTTTAAAATAACCTTATATAATCCATTTGCTATATTATGACAGTTATATTGATTATTGAATTTTTTATATTTTATAGATTTCGGTTCTAAAAATTTTCCCATCATGCAGTCAACAAACATTGAATTAAAATCAAATGCAATAACAATTCTTTCACTCCTTTCCTCTTTTAGTTTAAATACTTCCTGATAGCCACCCTTATATGCTTGTGCAAAATATATGTCATATAATTTTTTAAATTTCAGCTTTCTTTCAATTTTATACAAGTATTCTGTAGTTAATTGATTGACAATAGAGTTTCCTTTGATAGCTAAATTATTCACTATGATATCTAACAATTTTACTAATTCACTGTGATTTTTATGGATATTAGATATATATTTTATATGTTCAAATATAGGAAATTTTACTTCAAATACAGATAAATCAATATTAAAATCTACTAATGCTTCCAAGATTAATGTCCTTTCTTGAATGGTTAGCATTATTAAGTTTTTAATATTTTTATCTATGACAATTTGTAAAAATTCTCTTATTTTGTATATTTTATTTTCAAACAATATAACTTGACCGTTTGTAGCAATAGGTATATATTTTTTAAACTTTAGTTTATTGGGGTTTTTAGAACCTATTCTTACTCTCTTATTTTTTGTATTAGATACACATGGAGTAAAATTTATTACATTATCAAACTTCCCACATACAATATGCTGAACATCTTCATAAGCCTCTTTTTGCATAATTCTAATTTAAAAACTTTTTATTCAAAAAATAATAAAATTTTTGTATATTTAAGTTATATTCTTGATGAGATGCTTTTGCTATAGTTGTGTGATTATTTTGTTCATTTCCTGATAAAGCACCAATTATAGAATTATTAGAAAAATATATTTTATAGTAAGAAATAATTTGTGTTCTTGCTAATGAATAAGGATTGTCAATTAATAAATTATAGACTGTCACTAATATATTGTGGAAAACAATTAGGTCTTTTTTTTTAGCTTTTTGATAAAATTTATTAAAATTATTATCAACTAGAATTACTAAAGATCTCATCAAATTAATTGTACTTTGAAAAGTAAACCTTAATCTGTATGGTTGTTCTAATTGTTTTAAATACAATTGATTCATTGTTATCTTCTTTATCTACTTGATTTTTGGGTATTTTTTTAAAAAAAGTCTGCTATTTTCCAATACTTTTTAACAGCGACATAACCTATAACTGCAGCTAACATAAATCCTATGGGGGATAATAATCAATCCTATTTCATTCATCGCCTATCCTTTCAAGCTTTTTTACAAAAATATTTAATTTGGTATAGGTAATAAAAATAGCAATAGATACAAAAATAAAAACGGTAGCAAATAGGTATCCTACTCAGTTTCCATCTTCTAAAAACTTTATCGCATAAGCACTAAACCCACCAACCATATAGCTAATAGTACAATCAGTTTTTTATAAAGTCCATCAATCACCTTAGTTAAAAGCCCCATTCTATCTTTTAAATCCATAACACCATTTTACCACAACTTACTAAATATATTACAATTAGAGACAAATAAGAACATGCGAGGGATTAAATCTTAACTTTTAAAAAACCACATCTAAACTTCAAAATGTTAAAATATTCTCACACTTCATAAAGGATATTGTATTTTGAGACGATTTAAAAGTAGCTTTTTCATACTCTTTTTGACTTTGTTCTTTTTCTCAAACTGCTCCTCACATGCCAAAGTTCCCCTCACTTCAAAAGATATCCAATATATCAATATTATAAATGGTACAGCTACCCAGTGTATGATGGATGAGTTTTTTATGTATCAACAAAATTGGCAAAAGATAGAGGGAGAACGAGGAGTAAATGGCATAGATGGACTTTATATCAAAAATGATGATGAGAGTATCACCGATGTATTGATAGCAGAGAGCAAATACAACCATGCAAGATTAGGCTCCATCAAAAATGGCACTATCAAACAGATGTCAAAAAGCTGGATACTAGAAAAACTAAAAATCGCAAAACCTTACAATCCCACTATCACAAACTTTGACCAAATTATCTCATTAGTAAACCATAACAACTATAGAGCAAGACTTTTCAAACTCAAACCCATAAATGATGATAAATTAAAAATCATACTTTATAAAATCAATAGTAAAAATGATGACAAATCTATACAAAAGCTAGATAAAAGTGAAATAATCATCAATTTTAAAAACCCACAAAATAGATATCAATCAGACATGATAGATGCTTACAACCGATGTAGAAGAGAAGCTTTGCATAAATGGTTTCCAAATATGAATGAAGTAAAAATAGAGAAATTATTAAGAGATAATGCTATAAGTAAGGAGGATATATAGGAGTGGTGTTAAGATGCTATCGGCTAAAAAAAATGGATGGATGAGTTTTGATGTTTATCGCAATATCTTCAATATATAAGTTCACCCATGGTTGAAACTCAAAACCGACTTTAACTAACTAGGATTTAATATGCTACAATAACAATATTACTCTAAAGGAGCTACTTAATTATGACTACATCAGTAAGCAAAAAAAATAGTCTTCACACCGTAAAACCAAAAGAACTCCTAAAAATTGGACTTGACCCAGCAGTTCTTTGGAATGTTGATAGAGATAGAGAGATTGATAGTTCTATTTTTATAGTTGCAACACTTAGAAATGGTTACAATGAAAAGATTGTATTAACATTAAAAGAGTATTTTGGTACAGATATGATTTTGACTTCGCTAAACAAACATCGAAATAGAGTATCTGATAAACTATTTCGAAGTGTAGATAAGTACCTTGAACAATCTTTACCTGCGGCATGATTTATCCAAAAGCATTTGCTCACAGTAAAGTTTTACTTAATCTTACATTTTTAGATAAATATGATGCTATACCATTAGAATTTGATCAAAGTGTAATTGATAGTGTTATAGATGAAGGTGGAAATATTGAGAATTATCATAAAAGATTTTCTATTGATGGAGTTAAAGTAGATTTTGTTGTAAATCCATCGAGTAATATTTTTGAAAATGAGATATTGAAACTTGATAAGGGAGTCTATCTTAACTCTTTAAAAATTACATGATAGATTCTCTTGCAAAATATTGTATAGTATTTACCAAGTATAAAAGCTGGTAGTAGAGGTGATATAGAGAAAAAAGTTAAAAGTTTTACTCTGATATCGTAAGGAAAATGATGGCTTTTATAACAACATCTTTTAATTTATGTGTAGTGAGGTCACTACACACTACGGAACTATTTATGAGAGAGATTATATAGCATTTTTTTATACCTTATCATGCAAATATTCAGGTGCTATATCTGCTCCACTATCCCAAACTAATGTTTTATGCACATGAAATTTTTTAAATTCATTAACTTGTTTTAATGGTTGAAAAAATGGATGTTTTTTTGAATTGATATAACTTTTTAAATCAATGACCTTCTCCAATCCATCATTAAATAAAACTTTTATTTTAAACTCATTTATATAATCTGCTTTTACTACATGTAATATCATTTTAATCTCCTAATCTAATGGTGAAACTTTTTCAAAAACTTCATCATTTTGAATTTGTTTCCAAGCTTTCAATATATTTTCTTTTTGTAATCTATACCATTTTTTTTACTAACTTTTTAGCTGTTTTTGGTAATTTTCCATTTATTATTTCTCCATCTTTAATTGAGAATACTGCTTCATGTTCCCCATATTCTGCATGAAAATGTGATGGTGGATGGTCATCAAAATATATTGTTATTCTGATTCCATAAAATCTACTTATTTCAGGCATTATTACTATTCTTTTTTATCTATTTTAGCACAAACTGTTCTAAAATCAAAAAATTGGCAAATTGAGCAATATGACTTTATTTGTCATTTCATTATTTTTAGATTTGCTCATTTAGAGGTATCATCAATTATAACACTCCCTAAGACTTCTAATAAATATCATACATCTCATCATTTTTCAGTCTTTGATACTCGGTATCTAAATCCTCTTTTGGAGATTCAAAATACTGGCTTTTAATTATTAATTGCACTCTTGTTTCTTTTCTTCTCGTTTGCTTTTTAAAAAGTCAATTTTCAAACCCCGACCCCACACGAATTTGACCGGTTCATGCAAATATTATAAATGGTACAGCTACTCAGTGTCTGATGGATGTGGTTCAGTATATCCTTTGCCGACATCAATTTGAAGAGCATAAGTGCATTGAAATTAGTGGTTTTGAAAAATAGTTGCTATAATTGAGAGTAAAAAAATTTCAAAAGGATTTTGATGTATGCCATAGAGTTCGAAACAAAGATTACAAATAAATATTTGGAACTAAAAGATTTTGAAAAGTTTATCAATAAAAATGTAAAAGTTATTGTATTAACTAATGATATACATGATAATCAAGATACAAAAAAGAGCAATATCTCTTATATCAAAAAACTAAAAAATAGGCATGTTAAAGTTGATAAAAATATTGATATAGACGATATCATGCAAGAAATGAATAATGGTTTATCTTGATACAAATATCTTGATTTATGCTAGTGTAGAACAAGATATTATCAAAAAAGAAAAATCACTTTCTCTCATAGAAAAACTCATTCAAAATAAGAGCTTTTTTTTGTCTTCATTGGTGCTTCAAGAGTTTGTATTTACGATGTCAAAACTGAAAATTGATAAAAAAATTATTAAAAGTGATAGTGAGTTTTATTAAAGTTGATTATGATAAAAGTGTGTTAGAGAGGTCAATTGAGTCCTGTTTAAGTATAAATTATTGTAAAAACATTAATGATGTCATTCATCTTAAGTTAGCAGAACAGTATTGTACTAAGTTGATAATTTTTGATACTGATTTTAAGAAATTTATCAAAGATGCAACTATTAATATAGAGATTTTATGAAAAAATTGACAAAAAAGAGCTAAGTATACGAGCAAACTAAAGAGCCATAGTGCGACTTTTAACTCAATATATCAATATTATAAATGGTACAGCTACCCCAGTGTATGATGGATGAGTTTTTTATGTATCAACAAAATTGGCAAAAGATAGAGGGAGAACGAGGAGTAAATGGCATAGATGGACTTTATATCAAAAGTGATGAAGAAAGCATCACCGATGTATTGATAGCAAAGAGCAAATACAACCATACAAGACTTTTTAAACTCAAACCCCTTAGCCTTTTTTACATACAAAAAGAAGAGAAAAAAATTGTGATATAATATGTTTAGTTTGTATGGTTTTTAAGCTGGAAACTATAATTTGACAAAAGAGGTAAGAGTTATGGACAAAAAAGAGATTATATGATTTTAATCTCACTAAACAAACATCGAAATTTAGTTATCATTCTATCAAAAAATATAGTATAATTTAGAAACCTTAATGCTATTAGGAGGGCAAAAATGATAAAAGATATTATATTGAGTTATTTAAGCAAACACAAACAAGAGTTTAAAGAAAAATACGAGATAGAAAAAATTGGTCTTTTTGGAAGCTATGCAAGAGGTGAATAGAACCAAGAGAGCGATATAGATATCTTTGTCAAAATGAAGCCAGATTTATTAGAGATGGTGGGCTTAAAACTCCAAATAGAAGAGGATTTATCAAAGAAAGTTGATCTAATAAGAGATCATAAAAGTATCAAACCTCTACTTCTAAAGATGATAAAAAAGGATCTTACCTATGTCTGATAAGGATTTGATGGCGATATCTACTCTTGAAGATATTAAGTTTTCTATAGAATTGATACTGAAAAGATTTGAAAAAATTGATGATAGTGATGCATTTTTAGTAGATGACAATGGACTTGAAAAGCTTGATAGTATATCTAGAGGATAGTTGATATTCAAAACTAATCCATTTTTTCTACATTTAATATGCCTTCAACCCATAAAAATAACCAAAGACTTTAAAGATATTTTCAACTTAGATAAATACAGTACTATAAGTAAGGAGGATATATAGAAGTGGTGTTAAAATAAGGAGCTATTTAATTATGATTACAGTAGTAAGCAAAAAAAATAGTCTTCACACAGTAAAACCAAAAGAACTCCTAAAAATTGGACTTGACCCAGCAGTTCTTTGGAGTGTTGATAGAGATAGAGAGATTGATGGAAAAGAGTATGTTGTACCAACGACTGAAGATGTAACACTTTTTCATACTACAAACAAAGATGATTTCATCAGTGAAGAAGAGGTAAAAAAGTTACTTGATGTATAGTGTAAAGTATCATCACTTATGCTAAACTATGCTTTTTGCACATGAAATCCTAATGTTTAGTGTTATGCAACTAATTTATCAAAATCCTCAACAGCAACAGATATCTCTTTGGGTGTTTTTTTACCAAGTTGTACAGATATAAACTCTTTCTCAATCTGTTTTAAAACTTTAGCTTCAAAATACTTCTCCCCACAATATTCACATTGAAGTGCTGGAACATTATGAAAGATCATATATTTACCATCATGTTTATATGTATATTCTACTTTGGTATTTTTGATATTTTTATTTTTACAAAAACTGCAACTTTGCATCATCTTTGACTCCTTTGGAATGGATTTATAAACTTTGGAGGTGTAGGTATATAGACTGTTATTATGATTAACACATCAACGTTTTTACCACAAACTATATGTATTGGTTTTCCAAACTTAGTAAAACCTACCACATAAGCAACTATTACCTCTTTTATCATTTGGATATGATTCTAAAATAGAACCATTTTCTATAGCCTCTTCTATCTCACTAATCATCAAATTGTCACCTAATCGTTCATCATCAGCATGTTTAGAAGATAGATAATCATTCTCTTTTATTTTTGAGATAATCCAATCTATAGTCATGATATAAACTCCATATAAGGGATTATACCACAAACTATTTCAAAGCTAAAGGTATGGTGAGGATAGCACTAAAAAAAATGTCAACGGTTATTGGTTATCACCTGACTCTATTGTTCTCACATAACTTATTTTGTTGCACTTTATAAGCGTTTAATCAGATTTTAAGGTGACAACTGACCCCGAAAGTTTTCTTCAACTAGCTTGTTTTAATAAAAAATTGCCAACAACAGGTATATTTATATCTCTATGCTCTTTTTTAAATTTTAAGACTTCTATGGCAACGATGTCATCATTTTTACCATAATCTATGATGACTCCATCGGCAACTTCCTGACTCTCACAAGGCTTTTCATCTGAAATGATAAAATATATACTATCTGCTACTTCATCATATTTGATAATCATTTACATCCTCTCTTTCTCATATTTCTATCAAAATACACTGTTACCACTCTCTTGTTTTTTGGATTATATACAACTTTTAAACAACGAAAATTGACTTTATAAATCTGTTTAAAATAGTGTTCTTCAACATCCGAAATAGAGACTTTCAACGAAGAAGTTTTCAAAGTATCAAAAACCCAACTCTTCAATATCTCTCTATTTGCCATAACATCTAAAGCATGTTTTGAAAATAGTATCTCTATATCATCATCCTTTTTTCTATTGCATAATCCAAATTAAATGTATTATAGCATAATTTTTATACCTATTTTTACACATTTATAAAATTAAAATTTCTGTACAATCTTACTCACCCCTTCATCTGAAAGTTTTAAAAACTTTGCAATCTCACTCTGCATAAAACTATCTCTCCTCTCCCTAAAATAAGCACAAAACAAAAAGGAAAAACCTGTGGTATGATTTTGACTTCACTAAACAAACATCGAAATTTAGTTATCATTCTATCAAAAAATATAGTATAATTTAGAAACCTTAATGCTATTAGGAGGGTAGAAATGACAAAAGATATTATATTAAGTTATTTAAGCAAACACAAACAAGAGTTTAAAGAAAAATACGAGATAGAAAAAATTGGTCTTTTTGGAAGCTATGCAAGAGGTGAAGAGAACCAAGAGAGCGATATAGATATCTTTGTCAAAATGAAGCCAGATTTATTAGAGATGGTGGGCTTAAAATTCCAAATAGAAGAGGATCTATCAAAGAAAGTTGATTTAATAAGAGATCATAAAAGTATTAAACCTCTACTTCTAAAGATGATAAAAAAGGATCTTACCTATGCCTGATAAGGATTTGATAACGATATCTACTCTTGAAGATATTAAGTTTTCTATAGAATTGATACTGAAAAGATTTGAAAAAATTGATGATAGTGATGCATTTTTAGTAGATAAGTTAAATAATAGACCAAGAAAATCTTTAAATTGGAGAACTCCAAATGAAGTTTTTTATGAAAAAAAAGAAGCGGCTTAAGAAAAATGTGTTATGA
>Ga0256834_1001523_pt1 | contig 15512 bp, 16 predicted proteins | sample 4281140metaG_FD_190536 | JGI IMG/M metagenome (GOLD analysis project Ga0256834, IMG submission 190536) | Hydrothermal vent microbial communities from East Pacific Rise, Pacific Ocean - 4281-140 | ecosystem: Environmental > Aquatic > Marine > Hydrothermal vents | place: Pacific Ocean: East...
CCTGATGTGCATATAAGCAGTGATATTATCATCGCATTTCCAGGAGAGGGTGAAGAGGATTTTTTAGATACTTTAGATGTGCTAGAAAAAATTAGATTTGAACAACTGTTTAGTTTTAAATATTCTCCAAGACCTCTTACAAAAGCGGCTGACATGGTTCAAGTAGATGCTTTCATCGCTTCAAGACGACTTAGTGAGCTTCAAGCAAGACATACTGAAATTCTTGATGAGATTTCATTTAGTCAAAAAAATAAAGTGTTTGATGTATATTTTGAAGAGTTAAGAAATGAAGGTGGAGTAGGTGGGAGAAGCGATAATGGTTTTATGGTGCAAGTAGAAGGAAGTGAAGAACTTCTTGGTCGCACTTTGCCTGTAAAAATTACAAACCCAAGAAGAATGGTGCTTTATGGAGAAATTGTTTAATAAAAAACGAAAAAGAGCTTTTTTCTTAGCTTTTTTTCCGCCTATTATCTATCTTTTTATAAGAGTTTTATTTCTTAGCTGTAAAAAAAGATATCACGAGCCAAAAAGAGTTCCAACTGCACCTTTTATGGTAGCTTTTTGGCATGGAGAGATTTTGATGAATCCTTTTATGTATAAAAAAATCTTCAAAGATGTTAAAATGTCATTGATGATAAGTGACCATTTTGATGGAGAGATGATTGCTAAGAGTGTTAGTTACTTTGGTTTTGATACGATACGAGGTTCATCAACAAGAGGTGGTATCAAAGCTTTGAAAGAGAGTTTTAAAAAGATAGACCTTGGACAATCTATCGCTATAACTCCTGATGGTCCTAGAGGTCCTAGACACTCTGTAGCAGATGGGATTGTGGCAATTTCTCAGAAAAAAGAGTTGGAGATTGTGACGCTAAATTATAAAGCATCTTCATTTTGGAAGATGAAAAGTTGGGATGAATTTATCATACCAAAGCCATTTTCTACACTTGATTTTTATGCAAGTGAGCCTTTTTCACTAAAGGGTTTGAGTAAAGAAGAGGCAAAAGAGGAAATTAAAAAAAGGTTAACAGATTATGTTTAAAAAATTTTTTACTGCAATTTTGATTTTTACCCTTTTGATTGGATTGTTCCTTGTTGGGTTTAGTGACTCTTATAAGCTCTCTTTGGAAGCTAGGATGAAGTATTTTATGGGAGATTATAAAGAGGCTAGGATTTTGGCAAAAGAGGCATTTGATTTAGATCCATACAATAAAATGGCTTTTTCGATTTTGGCTCAAAGTAAAATTTCAGCTAGATTACTTGATTATATTGAAGATTCTAAGAGATATTTGAAAAAGATAGAAGAGCTTAGTGAAAAAGGAGATTTTTCTGAGGCAGATCGTATTAAAATAAAGTTCTATTGTGAAATTATGATTGGAAAATATAAAAAACTTAGCCCAACAGTTATGACAGATAAAGAACTTTATGAAAATAGCACTAAAGCATATTTGGAGTTTAAAAAGATACATGAAGAGTTATTTCCAGCAAAAAATTGAAGAGTATCTGCATTTTCTTGAGAATATCAGAGGATACAGTGAAAGCACAATCAAAACATATCGCTTAAATTTAGTAGAAGCGATGAAATATATCGCTATAGAAAAAAATGATGGATTTTATGAAATTGATTTGATTCCTTATAGAATGAAATTAATAAATAAAAATAAAAAAACTATCTATAAAAAAATTTCAATATTTCGAACCTTTACCAATTATTTAAGAGATAAAAATATTGAAATTTATCTCAAAAATGATGATAACATCAAGGTTTCAAAGACTCTTCCAAAGCCAGTAGCTACTATTCATATACATGAGGCATTAGAGCTTTGTGATAGTGATGATAAAATGATGGTAATACTCTTTTATACACTTGGTCTTAGGGTTAGTGAACTCTCAAAATTAAAAATTAAAGATATTAAAAATGGTTGGGTAAGGATTAATGGAAAAGGTGGTAGTATCAGAGAAATACCTCTACTAGAGAAAGTGGCGGATGAGCTTGAAAGTTATCTTGAAAAGTTCAACCCTTCAGTTTATGTTTTTGAGGTCGATAAAATTCAACTTAGCGAGAACAAGCTAAGGTATAAATTGTCTAAAGTATTTAAAAAAATTGGCATTAAGGTGACTCCGCACAAACTTCGTCACTCTTTTGCGACTGACCTTTTAAATAATGGTGCTCGCATGTGTGATATAAGTGAACTTCTAGGACATGTTTCGCTAGAGACAACTCAAATTTATACCAAGCTTGATAGTTTTGCAAAGATGAAAAATTATAAAGAAGCACATCCGATGTGCAGGGAGTAAGATGGGTCTGTTTGGTTCTGTTAAAAAAAGATTGACGATTCAACTAATAGGCATTTGTCTTGAAGAGGATGGATGCAATATTCAAGTTGAAAGATTTAAAAATTCTAAAATGACTTATTCAAATAGAAAGTCGTTTTTGATTGAATCTAAAGAGGTTTTGAGTAAAGAAATTATAAATTATTTAAATATTTTACAAGGTGAACATGAACAAACTTATGTTGTACTTTTTTTAAATACACTTGGTCAAGGTGCAATTCCTGGATGTGATGAGGGTATTTATGAAAAATTTGGTGTTGATAAAAATGGTATTAAAAGTGTTTGTATAGATAATCGATTTACAATTTATGCATCTCTGATTGATATTAATTGGGCAGATAAAATTTTTAAAAAAGTTGGTTTAGATTTTATATTTTCTCCATTTTTGATTTTAAATGCTTATATTGACAAAAATAATGATACAAAAGAAGTTAAACTTTATATTTTAAATACCAACAATGGCTTAACTATGATGGTGAAAAATGGTAGAAAACTTTTGTATGCATCATTTTTTAATGTTGCAAAAGAACAAGATTTACTTTTAGAAGATTTTGAAAATACTGAGACACAAAGTGCTGTAAATTTAGAAGAAGAATTATTTGATGAATTTGATATAGATTCGGATGAGACTAATGATGATATGCAAGAGCTTGATGATGAAATAGATTATGAAAATAATTCTGAGTATAGTTCTCTTTCTGGTAAAGATTTGCGTTTTGTTAAGTATTTAGATGCTTCATTAAAAGAGTTTTACGATAATGATTTGTATGATAGCCAATTTGTCACTAAAGTCAAAATTTATGATGACGCTGGAATGCATAAAGATGTTATCAAATATATAGAAAACGATCTTCTTTTAGATACAAGTGCTGAAAATATTAACCTTCTTAATATGGTTATAGAAGTTGCTAAAGAGGAGGTGCTTTCGTATGCATAGTTTTATAAAACCTCGAAAGAAAAAAATTATAGATGACATGTCATCTTTGTGGATTATATTTATAATTTTAATGTCACTTGGACTTATTGGATTTGGAGTATATATAAATTATAAATCTTCTTTTTACATAAAAATGCTTGAAAGCGATTATTTAAAACAACAATCTATTGAAGAAAATGTTAAATCTCTTAGACGAGATATTCAAATTTTCAGCATGCAAAAAGAGTTAGAAACTGAAGTGAAACAAAGCAATCTGGTTCTTAAAGAGAGTGTTAAAAGTCTTTTTGACTTAGTGCCAGACCAAGTAACTCTTACAGATGTAATAATGGAAAGAGATTCTTTGATACTCAAGGGTTACAGTGCTTCAAAAGAGTCATATTCACTTTTATTAGAACCTCCTCTTAAGTCAATTTTTGATGAGAGTCATGCAAGTTTTTCTATAGATAATAGAGGTTTTTATCGCTTTGTGTCTAAAAATGTTATGAATATAAATAGAGGTATTGTTGATGAGTAAAAAAAATACTACTTTAAAGTTTTTAATATTTATACTTATTTTTATGGTTATTGTTTTTATTTTTGTATTGCTTTTTGTTATACCTAGTATAAAAGATTATAAAAATGCAAAATCAAGTTACTTAAATAGTCAATATTTGCAAACAGAACTTCAAAAAGAGCAATCAGAGTTAAAGTCAAAATTAAAAGTAGTAAAAGATGAAAATAAAGATATTATTAATACCTTTTCGCAAGAGTTCACAGAAAATGAATTTATATCATTTACAAAAAAGTATTTCAAAGATGCAAAATTGACAAAAGTTCATAATGAATCAAATAGTTCTGCATTAGATATATACAAATTTAATGCAAAGATAAAAGCTAAAAATCCAAAACAGTTTTATGAATTTGTAAAAGAACTTAAAAATTATCATGGAATTATTAAAATTAATTTTCCTATAACTATATTTTCAAAAGATAACTTTTTAGAGATAAATTTTCATATAAGTGTCTATTCTATGAATGTAAAATATTAAAAAGTTAAAGTTATTTACTTTATTTGTTTGTAAAATAAATATTTTTACGATATAATAAGTATGTATTAATTAAAATTTAAGAGGAGTGAATGATGAGAATGTTAAAAAGTTCTGTCTTATGTGCAGCAATTATTGCTGTAACTTTCAGTGGTTGTGCTGAAAAAAAAGTTTGTAGTACGCCGGTAGTACCAACAAAAGTTGTTGAGGCTACGGCTGACAATAGAGATGCTGAGATTAAGAATCTTCAAGCTGAATTAGCAGAAGCGAGATCTAAATCTGCAAAAGTTGTAACAGTAACAAAAGAAGTTGCTGGACCAAATGAGCTATATCCACCAAATGCAGAAGCAGGTAAGTGTTATGCAAGAGTTTTAACTCCAGCTAAATACGAGATGAAAACTGAGAAGATGCTTAAAAGTGAAGCTGGTGAAAAAGTTCAACTTATTCCTGCTGTGTATGGTTATGAGACTAAAAAAGTACTTGTAAAAGAAGCTAGTGAAAGACTTGTAGCGATTCCTTCAACTTATAAAAAAGTTACTGAAAAAGTACTTGTAAAAGAAGCTAGTGAGAGACTTGTTAAAGTTCCTGCTACATATGAGAAAGTAAGTGAAAAAGTACTTGTAAGAGAAGCTTATTCTACTTGGAAAAAAGGTTCAGGTCCTAACCAAAGAGTTGATAACGCAACTGGTGAAATTGTATGTCTTGTAGAAGTTCCTGCACAGTACAGAACAATTACTAAAAAAATTGTTAAAACTCCTGCATCTGTAAAATCAGTTCCAGTTCCTGCAGTTTATAAAACTGTAGCTAGACAAGTTATAGATACATCAGCTACAACTAAATCAATTCCAGTTCCTGCAGTTTATAAAACTGTAAAAACTAAAGTTACAAAAACTCCTGCTGCAAGCAAAATTATTCCAATTCCAGCTACTTATCAAACAGTAACTAAGAGAGTAAAAATTTCTGATGCAGTTCTTAAATGGCAAGAAGTTAAGTGTAAAACTATCAAATAAGTTTTAACATTAATTAACATAAGGGTAAATTCCCTTATGTTATACTGCATAGATGAAATGTATCATTTGTAAACAATTCTCAATTAAAATTATCTGCACAATTTGTAGCAAAGATTTATTAAACACCCAATTATCAACCCGTATACTTCCTGATGGTTTTAAAATATATAGTTTTTATCAATATAATCAAATAGAAAATCTTCTTAAAACTAAACATACCCATTTGGGAGAGAGTGTTTATCGTGTTTTAGCAAAAATTACTTTTAGTCAATTTGCCAAAGATTTTTCATTTAAAAGTGAAGTTTATGCAGTGCCAATTGACGACCATGTGAAGAATGGATATTCTCATACAGCAATTTTAGCACATGCACTTAAAGTAAAAAATATTAAACCCATTTTTTCAAAATTAAGAGCCAAAAGCCAAACTACATATTCTGGTAAAACATTAGATTTTCGTTTACAAAATCCGAGACAATTTCAATATAACTTCAAAAGTGATATTGATGTTATTTTGGTTGATGATATTGTAACAACAACAGCAACGATAAATGAAGCTAAAAATATTTTAATAAAAAGTGGAGTAAACCCCCTGTTTGCCCTAACTTTGGCGGATGCTAGAGAACCATAAGACTAATTTTGGTAAAATATATTTAATATAATTTACACATAAAAGCTCAAGGAAAATCCCCGTGGCAGACAACCTTTTTGAAAATGACAATATAGACGATATAAATATAGAAGACTCAATGAAAGCTAGTTATCTTGACTATTCTATGAGCGTTATAATAGGTAGAGCACTTCCAGATGCAAGAGATGGATTAAAACCAGTGCATAGAAGAATTTTATATGCTATGAATGATTTAAGTATAAGTTCCAGATCTCCCTATAAAAAATCAGCAAGAATTGTTGGTGATGTTATAGGTAAGTATCACCCTCATGGTGACAATTCAGTGTATGATGCATTAGTAAGAATGGCACAACCTTTTTCTATGAGACACCCAATAGTTGATGGGCAGGGAAACTTTGGTTCAGTTGATGGCGATAATGCAGCTGCTATGCGTTATACAGAAGCTAGAATGACTCCGCTTGCTGAAGAGCTTTTAAAAGACTTAGATAAAGAGACTGTTGATTTTGTACCAAACTATGATGACTCTATGAGTGAGCCTGATGTTATGCCCGCTCGTGTGCCAAACTTGCTGTTAAATGGTTCAAGTGGTATTGCTGTTGGTATGGCTACAAATATTCCTCCACATAACTTAGATGAACTTATTGATGCTCATTTGCATATGATTGAAGACAAAGAAGCTACTCTTGAAGAGCTAGCAGAGCATATCAAAGGACCTGATTTTCCAACGGGCGGTATTATCTATGGAAAACAGGGTATTAGAGATGCATATAGCACTGGGCGAGGTCGAGTTAAGATTAGGGCTAAAATCCATATGGAGAGAAAAGGGCAAAGAGATGTTATTGTTGTTGATGAGCTTCCATATCAAGTAAATAAAGCAAAACTTATAGAAAATACTGCAAATCTTGTTCGTGATAAACATATTGAAGGTATTAGTGAGATTAGAGATGAGTCAGATCGTGAGGGAATGCGAATCGTAATCGAACTAAAACGAGATGCGATGAGTGAAATAGTTTTAAATAATCTCTACAAATCAACATCAATGCAGATGACATTTGGTGTGATACTTCTTGCTATCATCAATAAAGAGCCAAAAGTTTTTAACCTAAAAGAGCTCGTGCAACTCTTCTTGTCCCACAGAAAAACAGTCATCATCAGAAGAACAATATTTGAGCTTGAAAAGGCAAAAGCTAGAGCTCATATCTTGGAAGGTCTTAAAATTGCTCTTGATAATATAGATGAAGTTATTAAGGTTATTAGAGCTAGTAAAGATACTCCTGAAGCTAAAGAATCACTTATGTCTAAATTTGGACTTTCAGAGGTTCAATCAGCTGCTATTTTAGATATGAAACTAAATCGTCTTACTGGTTTAGAGAGAGATAAGATAGATGCTGAATTGGCTGAGCTTCAAAAAGAGATAGATGGACTTAGTGCAATTTTAAAAAGTGAAGAGCTTTTAAACGCGCTAATTAAAACTGAACTTATTGAAATCAAAAAGAAGTTTAGCAATCCAAGAAGAACAGAGATAGTTGAAGATTATGATGAAATCGATATAGAAGATTTGATTCCAAATGAGCCGATGGTTGTAACTATCACTCATAGGGGTTATATCAAAAGAGTTCCTTTAAAATCATATGAAAAACAGCATCGTGGAGGAAAAGGAAAAATTGCACTTACTACATATGATGATGATTTTATAGAGAGCTTCTTTACTTCTAATACACATGATACTTTGATGTTTGTTACAAACTTTGGGCAACTTTACTGGCTAAAAGTTTATAGAATTCCTGAGGGAAGTAGAACTGCAAAAGGAAAAGCAGTAGTAAATCTAATCAAGCTTCAGCCTGATGAAAAGATAAGAGCTATCATACCTACAGTTGATTTTGACAAACAAAGAACATTGGCATTTTTTACTAAAAATGGAATTGTAAAAAGAACAAATTTAAGTGAATTTAAAAATATCAGATCAGTTGGTGTAAGAGCTATTACACTAAATGAAAATGATGAACTAGTAGATGCTAGAATTGTTGAAAATGAAGATAAATATCTCTTTGTTGTAACTAAAAAAGGTGCATGTATTCGTTTTGTCAAAGAAGATGCAAGAGAGCTTGGAAGAACTGCTCGTGGAGTCACTGCTATCAAGTTTAAAAACGAAGGAGATGAAGTTATTGGAGCAGCTGTAATTAGAGATGATAAACAAGAGCTTTTAACTATCAGTGAAAAAGGAATTGGTAAGCGAACAACAGCTGATGAGTATAGAGAACAAAAAAGAGCTGGTAAAGGTGTGATTGCTATGAAACTTACACCAAAAACAAAAGATCTTGTTGGTGTTGTATTGGTAGATGAAGAGAAAGATCTTATGGCACTTACATCAAGTGGTAAAATGATTAGAGTTGATATGCAAAGTATTCGAAAAGCTGGACGAAATACAAGTGGTGTAATTGTTGTTAAAACAGAAGGTGATGATATCGTTGCTAGTATTGCTAGATGCTTGAAAGAGGAGAAGATAGAGGATGAAAATCAATCTGCTGATGAAGAGTAATTAATACTCTATCGGTAGTCCTTTTTTTTTCCAATTTTTGATACCGCCTTGGATGTTATAGGCTTTAAAGCCTGCATTAGTTAGCATTCTTGAGGCGGTAACACTTCTATTTCCAGTTCTGCAATAAATATATATTTTTTTGTCTTTAAATTTCTCTAAAAGCTCTAAACTCTCTTCTAATACTTGCACAGGTATTAAAATAGAATTTTTAATTTTTCCATCACTTTTTATCTCCTCTTTTGTTCTTACATCAATAATAGTTATATTTGTATCTGTTAGAAGTTTATCGTGTGCCTGTATTGTAGATATATTTTCAAAATTATTGAAGATATAGCCTTTTTGATATGGGATATAGACCAGAGTTAATGGGACTATAATCCAAAATAATAGATTTGATAAATTTTTCATAATATTTCCTTAGCTCAAAATAATATATTAAAAAAACTTATAGAATCATTGACAATTAATTTATATTTTAGTAAAATTACAAAAATAATTTACTATTTTAAAGGAGAAGTGTAGGATGAGTGTAAATATAAAAAAATTAATGCTGCAATTGGCTTTAGTTTTAGCAATGCCATTTTTTGTCCAAGGTTGCTTATCAGCACAAGAACAAGCTGAACAGGTTGCAACTGAGCAAAATACTCAAGAGGGTGTAGAGGCTGCAGCGGAAAAAATTGTTGCTGAAATTCCTGTCGTTGAAACTCCTGTTGCCGTACCAGTAGTAGAAGAGAAGAAAGAGGTAGATTTTGAGCCAAATTTAAAACAATCAAAAAAAGTTTTGCATCCGCCATTTGAGACAAAAGTTTGTACACTTTGCCATACAAGTTCTGCACCTAAGGATGGTAATGATTTGATGATGGAATTGCCAGACCTTTGTTACCAGTGTCACGATAAAAATGCTAAAGAAGGTAAAAAATTTATCCACGGTCCTGTAGCCGCTGGAGCCTGTACAATATGTCATAATCCGCACGAGAGTGATAATTCATCACTTTTAAGATATTCAAATATCAATGAACTATGTACTTCTTGTCATGCAGCAAAAGGAGATTTTTTAAAGAACACTGACAATATTCATCCGCCTGTAAAAGATTCTTGTGTAAATTGCCATGATCCGCACACAGAGGATTATGAATTTCAACTTAGAGCAGATAAAGATAAAGATATTTGTTTGACTTGTCATGTTGATAAACAAGAGTGGATTACTACTGTAAAAAGCCAACACGGTGCGATAAACATAGGACAAGGTTGTCAAAATTGTCATGACCCTCACGGAACTGGACAACCAAAGATGATGAAAGCTGCTACTGTAAAAGATATGTGTCTTACATGTCATAGTCAATCAGTAACAAGAGATGAAGATGGTAAAAAACTTTTAAATATTGGAAAGCATCTTGATGAAAATCCAGATTGGCATGGTCCGATACAGTGGGGAGATTGTGCAATGTGTCATAATCCACACGGTTCAGACAATTTAAGAATGTTAAATAAGCCTTTCCCTTCAACATTTTATTCTAACTTTGACAAAAAAAACTATATCTGCTTTGAGTGTCACGATGCAGGCAAAATTATAAATGAAAATACCATAGAAGATACAAACTTTAGAAATGGTAACCATAACATGCATTATATTCATGTAAATAAAAAGAAGGGTAGAACTTGTAGAGCTTGTCATGATTTTCACGGAAGCAAAGATTATCCACATCATTTGAAGAAAAAGACACAATTTGGAAAGATAAGTTTTCCAATTAGGTTTATAGAGACTCCAACTGGAGGTTCGTGTGCACCTGCTTGTCATGCTAGACGGTATTATGATAGAGAAAGACCTATTAAAAATTTAAAATAGAAGGTTTGTTATGAAGGTTAGTGTTTTTTATGTTCTTTTATTGGCATTTGTTTTTGCAGGTAGCAAAACTTTTGCTAAAGAATCATTTGAGATAATAAAACCTTTATCTTTAAGTATCTATGAGGAAGATTCTGCATCTATAGTTATCAAAAGATTAGATGATTCTATGGATAGAATTACAATTTTATTTGAAAATAACTCAACTAAAATAATTGAAACTAAAGAGAAAAGAAAAATTTATTGTTCTACCGTAAAATTAAAACTAGGTAATAATAAAATTACCTTGATAGGTTATGACAAGTCAGAAAATATGACTGTAAAAGAGATAAATTTATACCATACATCTGAAGTTTATGAAGGATTTCATAGCGCTCCAAGTAAATATAAAAGAAATTATTTTCATACAAATAAAAATGAAAAACTTTGTACATCTTGTCACAATATGAAAGAAGATAGAAAAAACTCTCTCACAAAACATATCAATAAATCAGATATAACTTCAAGAGAATTTGATGTTTTAGATAATCCAGAAAAATCAAATTGTTATCAGTGTCATAATAAAATCACTCATAAAAAAAATGGTCATGCACCTTCGGTTAATTTTTTATGTACAGAGTGTCATACTGGTAAAAGCGGTGAGTTTAATGCACCCGACCAAGGTAAATCAAAATATTTGATGCCAGACCCTATCATGAGTACATGTTTTTCATGTCATGAGGGTATAAAAACTAAATGGTTTTCAAACACATCAGAACACGGACCACTTAGATCTGGAAGATGCAATAAATGCCATAATCCGCACTCATCAGAGTATGAGTTTTTCTTAAGAAAATCTATTTGGGATCTTTGCACAACTTGTCATGATGAAAAAGCTAGTGGAAAACATATAATTGGAAGTTTTGTTTTTAGTAGAAACAAAGGAGGACACCCGACTAAAGGAAGAGAAGACCCATCAAGACCAGGGCGAGAACTTGTATGTTCAAGTTGTCATAATCCACACGGATCAAATGGTATATATCTTTTAAGAAGTGATGGCAAGGATACTTTTAGTGTTTGCAAAAGATGTCATGACAAATGATATAATGGTTGTTAATTAAATCTAGGAGTTACTATTATGTTTAAAAATAGCCATCAAAATATTAGTATTTTATCGTTAGTTATGTTTATAATATTTTTTATGCCACAGACAATATCTGCAGAGACAACATTTGAAGAATTAAAGAAAAGAGCAGAGGCAGCTTCAAAAAAAGAAAACAATTCAGAATCTCAAAACAAAATGCAACAAAGATTAAAAAAATCTAATACATTTAATAAAAGTAGTAGAAATGTTAACATTAGTGGAAACATGAAAAGCAGAGCTTATACAGTTGCTAAAATTAAATCAGAAAATGGTGAACCAACTTCACAATTCGCATTGGCAGGCATGTATTATCAAGGCATTATGGTAAAAAAAGATTATAAAGAAGCTATCAAATGGTATGAAAAAGCGGCTGTGCAAGGTCATACAAAAGCAAAATTTAACTTAGCTTATATGTATTTTGATGGTCGAGGTATTCCAAAAGACTACAATAAAGCACTTAAATGGTTTTTAGAAGCTGGTGAAAATGGTGATGGTAAGGCAGAATTATATTTAGGAATTATTTATGATAAAAAAAATAATCATAAAAAAGCATTTTATTGGTATTTAGAAGCAGCAAAACAAGGTTATCCAGTTGCTCAATATAAACTTGCATTAAAATATCGTGATGGTAAAGGATGCAATAAAGATCTCAAAAAATATATTGATTATTTAAGATTATCAGCTTCTCAAAGAGAAGCACATGCTCAATATGAGTTGGGGTTAGCCCATATTAGAGGCTTAGGAGTTACAAAAGATATGAATCGTGCTAAAAAATGGATACAAAGTGCTTATCTTAATGGTTCACCAAAGGCTAAAAAAGTCATGGATAAGTATAAATGGTATGTAAAATAATAATAAAAATTTGGTAAAATAAAATATAACAACATGAAGGAACTAAAATGAAAAAAGTATCAAGTGCAACAGTAGCTTTGTTGCTAATAATGTCTATCTTAAATGCTGAAACTACAGATACAGAAGTAATGCATGTAGAGCAAATGAAAATACAAGCATCAGAAGCGGCGACAGATGAAAAACTAAAAGTTAATAAAGCTGATTTTATGAAAAAAAAGGCTTATGAAGATGTTAAAAAAAGAGCTCTGGATGGAGATATAAACTCACAATATGCATTAGGTGGTATGTATTATCTAGGAACTGTTACTGAACAAGATTATAAAAAAGCACTCAAATGGTTTAAAAAAGCGGCTGAAAAAGGGCACATAAGAGCAGAATATGAGTTAGGTTATATGTATTTTGAAGGTAGAGGTGTAAAACAAGATTATAAAAAATCTATGAATTGGCTTAATAAAGCAGCTAATAAAGGTGATACAAAATCACAACTTTTATTGGCTGATATGTATTATCAGGGTCAAAACGGTGAAATAAACTATAAAAAAGCATATTATTGGTATCAAATAACAGCTCATATGGATTATGCAAAAGCACAATATAAATTAGCCTTGATGTACTATGATGGATTGAGTATTTTAAAAGATTATGAAAAAGCTGCATATTGGTTTAAGAAAGCATCTAGTCAAAGTTATTCAGATGCACAGTATAAATTAGCAAAAATGCACATTGAAGGAAAAGGTGTATCAAAAAATATGATAAAAGCAAAAGAGTTGTTGGGTTTAGCATATTTAAATGGTAACGATGAAGCAGAGGAAGCTTTAAAAAAACAAGCTTGGAAAGTGCCAAAACCTTCCGAAGCTATATATCTTGACGAATAGGGTTTTCTCTGTCAAGTTTTAAATGAAGATAATTGTGAATTTAAATCTTTTACCAAAGATGCAAGACCTTCTGTAGTTGTGCTTATCTTATTGACATTGTTTAAATTTACTTCAGATATTTTGTTTACATCAAATATCTGAGTTATCATTGACTCGGTTGCTTTTGCACTTTTTATAGTATTTGCAGCACTTTTATCTACATCTATAGTCGCTTTTTGCATAGAGTTAGACGCATGAGTGATTTTGCCTTCTACATCTATCGAAATCTCTGAAAGTTTTTGAACCTTTTTGACATTGTTATTTATTTGTTGGCTACTATCATTTACTCCTTGGACGATTACGGATATGCTACTATTTATTTCGCTTAGAGATTTTTGTGTTCTCTCAGCTAATTGTCTTACTTCATCAGCAACAACAGCAAATCCTCTTCCATGTTCTCCAGCTCTTACTGCTTCAATTGCTGCATTTAATGCTAAAAGGTTTGTTTGGTCTGCGATATCTGCAATGACTGTCAATACTTGTTTTACTTGTTCGGTATCAGTTGAGAGAAAGTTTAGTTTTTCTGCTAACTCTGTTTCAAGCCGTGTAGTCTCTTGTATATCATTTACTATGCTTACAATTGCATCTTTTGCATCCATAAGAATATTGTTTGCATCTTGTATATCTGTTTTTGCTTTACTTATTTTAGATGCATTTGCGTTAAGAGCATCTTTTACTTTGTTTCCAGTTATTGACATTTCTCTTAAAATATTTGACTCATTTTTGGCAGAAATCTCTAAACTATGTCCAATTTCATTCAAATCAGTAGAGATAGCCAAGTTTTTTGAACCACTTACTTTTGCATTACATATTGTATTTGAAATCCGTTCTATAAAATTATTGATATTTTTACTAGCTTCGCCTATTTCATCTTTAGATGCAACTTCCAATCTTTTTGTCAAATCAGCTTTGCCATCACTTAACTCTTGTGTTGCTAAAGAGAGCTTATTTATAGGTGTTAAAATCGCACGAGAAAGCATTATAGCTAATAAAATAGTCATAGATGCGACAAGCAACAATGTTATAAAAACTGCAAAACTTAGCTTACTTTTTGTAGATATTAAGGCTGTATTTGCATTTTTTGATAACTTGCTTGAAATTTCAGCGATAGTTTTAATATCCTTAGTAGCTTTTTGCTTGATTGTATTTAATTCATTGGAATACTTTACAAACTCCATAAAATTATCTTTATGTAAAGCAGTAATTTCAGAAAATTTTGTTAAATCATCCTTATGAGCTTTTGCTTTTCTTTTTACATACATTGTATATGCAGAAACTTCATCAAACTTTGCTAAAAGTGCATCTTTATTGTTAGCATCTAATACAAAAGTTGTATCCAATCCCGCACTTTTTAAATCTTTGACTTGTGAAAGTAGGTTTGTTACAGCAGAATAACCTACAACTGCATTTCTGACATCTTTTGTATTTTCACTGCTTTGTGAAAGTGTTATAGCTTCTTTGTTTAACTCTTTACTGATTGTGCTTATCATTTTGTATGAATCAAAAGATTGTGCTTGCATAGATAAAGCAATAAGATTTTTATTTTCAACAGTTTTTTTATAACTATCAAAAAGAAAGTTTAAATTTTCTGCTGTTTTTTTAATAAGAATTGCATCAGTCTTTAACTCTTTTTCATTTACATCATTTGCAAGGATATTACTGGTTTCAACAATTTTTTCATTTGAGCTTTTCAGTAAACTTAGTTCATTCATACTCTCTTGCCAAATAAAATCTTCTCTATTTTTTGATGTTTCAAATAAAATAGCGACTATTTGATTTGATAAGTCTGATTCGCTTACTTTGTTGCTAAGTTTTCCTGCAAAATAAGAGTATGTTAGATATAAAGCAACAAGCATACTGACTATTATGATAGGTAGCATTGTTAGCTTTTTTTTGATTGAACCAGTGAACATTTTTTTCCTTCGTATAAAGAGAAGTTTTTACTTCTCTTGTTTTATATTTTCTCTTTTAAAAGTTGTTTTTATATATTTTGCTACGGCTTTAAGCTCATCGTCGCTAAACTTTACACCCCATGCAGGCATATCTTGTTTTAAAGATCCGTAGTAGTGTGCTCCATGTTTTGCGATTAAAAAAACTTGTTCTTCTGTCAATAAAATCTTATTAAGATTTTTTGGAAAGAAGTAGTTGGCAGGGTTTTTTGAAGCAATCCCATCACCCATACCTGTTTCGCCATGACAATATAAGCAGCCATTTTCATATATCTGTTTGCCACTAAATTGTGTTTTTGTGTTATCAGAAGCATTGATACTTGATGTAATTAGTCAGTCCTAAAAAACGAACAAAGTCCCT
>Ga0256834_1001524_pt1 | contig 15492 bp, 11 predicted proteins | sample 4281140metaG_FD_190536 | JGI IMG/M metagenome (GOLD analysis project Ga0256834, IMG submission 190536) | Hydrothermal vent microbial communities from East Pacific Rise, Pacific Ocean - 4281-140 | ecosystem: Environmental > Aquatic > Marine > Hydrothermal vents | place: Pacific Ocean: East...
CAATTAGCATCTATCTCAAAATCTGGATGTCAAGATATACTAAAAACAGCTCAAGGCTTTATATTGTTATATGAGATATCTATACTATTATCAAAACCATTAAATGCAACTTCTAAATCTTCTACTATTTTATCTGAACCTATTATTATTTCTACTGGATTATTTACTTCTTTTTCTTCTACTGTAACTGTCATTGTATCAGAAGCTGTGGCTCCATCATTGTCAGTAACGGTTAAAGTGTAAGTTGTTGTAGTTTCTGGACTTACAGTGTTTTCATTAATAATATTTCAGTTTTCATCACTCCAAACATAACTTACAACATTTCCATCAGGATCAGCCCAAGTTCAGTTTAAAATTACAGATTCTCACTTAGTAATAGTTATATCATCTCAAGCATTTGCTGTTGGAATTTGATTTATAGGTTCTGGAGTTTCTGGTTCAGGAGTTACAACTTCTGGAGCTTTTTTTGTTTTAAAAGAAATTGTTTTATTTTTAGTTTCTAACTTTTCAGTTTTTCAGTTTTCTGTTTCATAATTTATAATAACTGTATAATCAGTATTTTCTGTTAATTTATCTATATTCAAAACTCATTTATTATTTTCTATATTGTAATAAAATTCATTTCAAACTTTTATAAAATTTATTCAAGCTCAATCTAAATCTTTCAAATCATAAGAAAGTTTAGCTGAATTTTCAGTAATATTAGAAATATTTGTTTTTAAACTAGTTGGATTATCTATTTTTTCTTTTACTTTTATATTTTCAAAATAACAAGGTTTTTGGCTTCAATTTGAGTTAAAATCTCATCAAATAGCATATTCTCAAGGTCAAAATTTAGAAAAATCTACAGAAACTTCTATTATAACCTCATTGTCTGAAACTTCAAAAATTTCATATTTTAATTTTTTTTCATCTAAAGTTTCCCATCATTTTTGTTTTTTTATGAAAAAATTATCTATTATAGAATCAATATCAACTCAATCTTTATCTTCAATAGTAAAAGTATATTTTTTTATATTTTCTCCTGTTTCATCTAACAAAATTTCTCTTTCTCAAGAAGCAGAAACTTTTATAGGATTATCAACATTAGTTACAATATATTCTATTTCTCATTTGTATAATGTTTCTCAAGCAGCTATATCAAAACTTAAAGATTTTGATATTTCTTCTCCTGTTGATACATTTATTGGATCAATATAAACTACTCAATTTTTAACATAACCTTCAAAACCTCCTGTCATCAAAATATCTACATTTTCTAAATCAAATCATTCAGGAAACTCAAAATGATCTTTTAAAGAAAATTCTCATTTTTCTCATTCTTTTACATGAATTGTATTGTCTAAAACTGGTAAATATTTTTCTGTTATCAAAATATCATTTATTCAAAGTTTAGGAGTAGTTTTGTTATTATCCACTAAATTTTCTGTTTTATCTTTTGTATCTTCTGTTAATTGTTTTGTTTCTGGTCAACAACCTGTAAAAAGTACACTTGCTGTTGTTGCAGCTAAAATTGTTTTATTTACTTTATTCATAAAAATTATTTTTAAAAATATAAAATTCTAATTAATTATATCTTATTTTAGAAATAAGTCAAAAAAATAGTAGAAATGTTAAAATATTTAATAAGTATAATAAATAAAAATAGAATTAATAATGTTTTTTTTAAGAATTATAAAGAAAAAAGTGTTACTTTTTACACAAAAAGTTACTATTTTTATATTTTCTTGAAAAAAAAGTTGTGTTTTAAAAAAAATCTATATAATGTGTTTATTAATTATAGAGAGAATCTAAATTAATAATTTATTTATTTTTAATTTTTTGTTTTATGCAAGGTATAATAAAGGTTTTAAAAGATGGTTTTGGTTTCATTAAATGTGATGAAGTACCAGATGATGTTTTCTTCCACGCTAATAACTTAGTAGATGGAGTTGAATACGATTCTTTAGAAGAAGGTATGACTTTAACTTTTGAAATGGGTGAAGGTAGAAATGGTAAACAACAAGCAATTGATGTTGAAGTAGCTGAAGCTGCGTAATTTCTATTTGAAACATTTGAAGATAAAAAAGTAAGGATTTCCAAAATTGGAACTCTTTACTTTTTTTATTAAAAAAATTTTTTAAAAAAAGCTTGAAAAAAATTAAAAAAATAGAGCAAAGGGTTAAAAACCTTTGTTGATAAAAAAATAAAAAAAATTTAAAATAAAAAAAATTTAAAATAAAAAAAATTTAAAATAAAAAAATTTAAAATATAAAAATAAAAAACAATGACTATATTTTTTTGAATCTTAGTTGCAATATTGATTTTTGCAATAATAATTTTAATTCATGAATTTGGGCATTTTTATGCTGCTAGAAAATTTTGAGTAAAAGTTGAAGAATTTGGTTTATGAATTCCTCCTAGGGCTAAAAAACTTTTTGTAGATAAATCAGGAACTTTATTTTCTCTTAACTGGCTTCCAATTTGAGGTTTTGTGAAAATTGCTTGAGAAAATCCAAATTTTTTTAATATTTATGATGAACAAAAAAATCTTATAAAAGATAATAAAATTTTAATTTTAAAAATAAAAAATAAAGAAAAACTTTTTGATAGACTTTGAAAAGAAATTTCTAAAAAAGATGAACTTGAAATTCTTAAAAAAATAAATGAAGAAAATGCTTCTTATAATTTCAAAAATAAACCTGCTTGGCAACAATCAATTATTCTTTTGGCTTGAGTTTTTATGAATTTTGTTTTAGCTTTTGTAATTTTTACAATATTATTTTTTGTTTGAGTAAAACCAATTTGAGTAAATTCTTATATAAAAACTGATTTAGATTTGAAATTACTTCCTAATTTGGAGCAAGCTGAAAAAATAAATTTTTGAAAACAAAAATGATTTTTATTAGCACCAATAAAAAATACTGTAGCTGAAAAATCTTGATTAAAAAAATGAGACTGGTTAGTAAAAATTAATTGAGAAGAAGTAAATAAAATAGAAAAACTTTTAGAATTTTTAAATAAAAATAAAAATAAAAAATTAACTTTAAGTATAAAAAGAAATTTTAATTTTGATGAAAAAATAGAAAAAACTTATCCTAACTTAAATAATACAAAAGATTTAGTTGTTAATATAAAAGTAAGTAATGAAGCTAAAATATGAATTTATGTTAAAGAGTATTTTAATAAAAATCCTGATTTCAAATATAAATTTTGAATAATAGATTCTGTAAAATATTGATTTTTAGAAACAGTTAATCAAACAGCTTTGACTTTTGTAGCTCTTTGAGATTTATGACAAAAAATATTTTCTCCAAAAACTCCTGTAGAAAGAGCTGAAGCTATAGATTCTATGGCTTGACCAGTTTGAATTGTAAATATTATCACAAAAATTTTTGAAAAATGATTTGTTTTTTTATTACTTTTTTGAGCATTAATTAGTATAAATTTGTGAGTTATGAATATTTTACCAATTCCAGCTCTTGACTGATGAAGATTTTTAATAGTTGTAATAAATGGATTTTTTAAAAAATTTTTTAAGAAAAAACTTATAAATTCTTATGCAGAAGTGATGATTCATAGTTTATTTTTCATTATTTTAATGTGATTAATTATGTTAATTACTTATAATGATATTACAAAACTTTTATAAAAAAAGAATTAATAATTAATTATTAATTCTTTTTTTTCTCAAATAATTCAAATTTTTTCCAAATTATAATTCAAAACTTTTGCTAAAAAAATTGCTAAAATATATTCTTGTTTTATTTGATCTTCTAAAAAAGTTTGTATTTCTTCATTAAAATTTTCTATAAAAAGTCCAGCTATAACTCATCTATTTATTCATTTAAACATTGCTTTAGTTTGCCCAGATTCTCTTATTGGAGGATTGAAAAATATTTTTTCTTTCATTGCTTTATAATTACTTCATCTATAAATTAAATTTTCTACTTTTACAGAAGCACTTACCAAAACTTTTGAAAAATCTATATCAAAAGCATTTATTTCTTCTTTAAAAAATCATAAACTTTCATAATATTTTTCCAAAATTTCTACTTCTTCTTTTAAAGTAATTCAAATAATATGAATTTTTTTATTATTTTTTATAGCTTCCAAAAATAATTTTTCAAAAATTTCTAACTCAGATTTTTTAGAATAAACTTGTTCCCACATTGCAGGTTTAGTTTTTACTTTTTCAAGAATTTGAGAATTTTTTACTTTTTCAAGTAAATCAGACATAAAAATAATTTCCACTTGATTTCAAGATATTTTTTTAAAATCAAAAATTTCAAATAAAAATTTTTTATCATCTAAAGGAGTATTTTCTATATTTATAATTTTATCAGAATATATTTTTTTCATAATTTTTTTTATTAATTAATTAGTTTTTTATAATTTTTTCAAAAAGTATAATACTTTTTTTTTATGATTTTTCAATTTTTTTATTTTTATATGAAAAATATTTGAATTTTTAGAAAAATAATATATACTATGAAAGTAAAATTTTAATAACTAACAATAAAATATGTCTAAAAAAAATATATTTTTAATTGCTACAGGTTATGTTATAGGTTGAATAATGGCTTCTCTATATGCTAATAAAAAATCTGAAGACTTAAAAAAAGAATTAGAAACTAAAGAAAATAAGTTTGAAATATTGTTCAAAAATTTTGTAGATATACATAAAAAATTTTTTAATGAAAAAATTTTAACTCCAGAAAATAAAAAAATTTTTGAAGAAAAAAAAGGTGAATTTATTGATGTTGCAAATGATTATAAGAAAAAAGGTGAAGAATTATTAGTTGAATTAAAAGATAAATGAGTAGATTTTGTTTATGAAGCTAAAGAAAAAGCTGAAGAAATTTATAAAGAAAAAAAAGTAGAATTAAAAAATATAAAAGAAGCTATTCCTGGAAAAATTAAAGAAGCTCAAGATTCTTTGAAAGAAAATTTTGATGAATTAAAAACAGAAATAGAAAGTAAAGTTAAAAAATAGAAAATTTTTTTTAGCCCTCACCCCCTAACCCCCTCTCCTTTGGAGGAGATGGGGAAAAAGAATTTTAAAAAAATATCTAAATTTATTTTAGATATTTTTACTTTATAAAAAATTTAAAAAATGAATTTAGAAAAAAGATTATTAAAAAAAATGAGGAATGCAATTTGTGATTTTGATATGATAAGTGAATGAGAAACTGTTATACTTTGAGTTTCTGGAGGAAAAGATTCTATGGTTTTATGATATTTATTAAATGAATATAGAAAATATGCTAAAGAAAAATTTGAAATAAAAGCTATATATATTTTCAAAGATTTTTTAATTGATTGTGATATAAATTTTTTGGAAAAGAAAAAATATTTTGAAGAAGAATTATGAATTTCTTTAGAAAAAATTAGTATAAAACTCCCAGAAGATTCAAAATTAAAAGATTGAATTGGACAATCTTGTCAATGGTGTGCTTATGCTAGAAGAATTGCAATGTTTAAATTATGCCAAAAATACTGAGCAACAAAAATAATTTATTGACATCATTTAGATGATATTGTTGTGACTAGTTTTATGAATATGATTGAATGAAGGAAATTAAAAATTATGCCTCCAAAAAATAAAATGAGACTTTGAGATATTACTTTTATTAGACCAATGGCTTATATTAGAGAAAAAGATATTTTGAAATTTGCTCAAAATAAAAATATTCCCTTTTCATCTTGTCAATGTCCTGTTTGAACTGATTGAATGAGAAATAAAATAAAACATGAAATAATTTGGGCTAATGAAAAAATAATTCCAAAATATACAGAAAATATTTTTTGGGCTTTAATAAAAGATTTTAAAGAAAAATATGAAAAATGTGGTTATAATATGTAAAAAAAAATTTCACAGTAAGTAAAAAAGATTTTTTACTTGAAATTTTTATTTTTTTGTTTATATTAGGAACATAAAAAATTTTAAAAATTAATTATAAAAAAATGAGTAGTGTGGAATTTGATTATTATGAAATTTTGGAAATTTCTAAAACTTCTTCAAAAGATGAAATAAAAAAAGCTTATAGAAAAATGGCAATGAAATTTCATCCTGATAGAAATGAGTGAAATAAAGAATCTGAAGGTAAATTTAAGCAAGTAAATGAAGCTTATTCTTGTTTGTGTGATGATTCTAAAAGAAAACAATATGATATGTTTTGAAAAGCTGGAACTTCTGGTTTTTGATGATGAGCTGGAGCTTGAGGTTGATTTGGTTGAGGTTTTTGATGAGCTTCTTGAGTAGATTTGAATGATATTTTTGAACAATTTTTTTGAAATGAGCAAGGTTCTCAAAGAAAATCTGGAGCTTTTGCTTGAGAAAATATAGAAAAATTTATAAAAATAGATTTAAAAACTAGTATTTTTTGATGAAAAAAAGAAATTGAAATAGAAAAAATGGTGTCTTGCGTTTGATGTGATTGAGAATGATGAACAGGAAAAAAAGATTGTATGCAATGCAAATGAAGCTGATATGTTACTTATAGAAGGCAAAGTTTATTTTGAGTAATTGAGCAAACTTGAGCTTGTGATAAATGCTGATGAGAATGACAAACTATAGAAAATATTTGTGAAAAATGTAATTGAGCAAAAAGAATAAAACAAACAAAAAAAATAGAAATAGATATTCCAGCAGGGATAGATGATGGTATGGTTATCAAAATGGAAGGAGAATGAAATGGCTGAGTTTGAACAACTTTAACTGGAGATTTATATATAAAATTCAAAATTCCTTTAATAGAAAAAAATCTTAGAAGAAGATGAGTTAATTTATATTATGATTTAGAAATAGAAGTTGTAGAAGCTATTTTATGAACAAAAAAAGAAATTAATTTTCCTATAATTTGAAAAAGAGAAATAGAAATTCCTAGTGGAACAAGTCATGGAACAATTATAAAAAAGGCTTGAGATTGAGTAAAATATATCGACAGAGATAAAAAAGGTGATTTAGTTATAAATATTTTAATTAAAATTCCAAAAAAACTTTCTGTAAAAGAAAAAGAATTATATTTAGAAATTGCAAAAGAAAAAAAAGTTGATGTAAATAATAAAAAAGGTATTTTTGAAAAAATGTTTGGTTAGGAAAAATCTAGAGAAATCTAGATTTTTTTGTGTCAAAAATAATTTTCTCAAAAAAAATATTGAAAAAAATAAAAATATAGTTATAATATAGTTATTATATATTTAAAAACTATATTATGACTTCACAAATGGTAGTAAATATTGATTCTAAATTAAAAGAAAAGGCTATGAAAATGGCTAAACAAGAAGGTTTGACTATGAAGGCTTTGTTGAGTTTTTTATTAAAATGATATGTAAAAGAGGAAATAGTTATAGAAACAAAAATTTCTCAACATAAAAGAAAAGAACAATTTAATATAGAATTAGAAGAATTTTCTTTAGAAGAAAAAAATATAATTGATTCTAATAAAATTTTGAAAAATGCACCTTGAGAGCTTAATAAATTATTACTTGCAAAATGAATATAATTATTACAGATACTTTTAAGAAAGATTTTTTAAAAATTTTTAAATGAAAAAATGATATTTTTTTATTCTCAAAAGAATTAAGAAAAACTAGATTTATCAATTTAAAAAATCCATTTCAAAAATATAAATTAACTTTTTCTTGAATATCTATTAGATGAATATTATTATTAAATATTGCTAATAATTGCATCCCTTTGTATGTTGTAAAAAAATCAAATAAGAAATATTGAATGAATTTAGTTTTAGATAAGGAATTAGAAAAAATTTTGGAAAATAAATATTTTAAAATAAAAGAAGATATTAATAATGATGATTTTGAAATATACTAAAAAATCTAGAGAAATCTAGATTTTTTTTTGTGTTAAAAATAATTTTCTTTTTTTATAAATTATGCTATAATTCTATAGAATTTTTAATTTTCTAAAAAAATCATTATGTTTACAAAAAATCTTTTTACTAAAATATTATTAATTTTTTCTATATTTTTTCTTTTTTCTTGTAATTCAGAAAAAATAGAAGAAAAAACTGTTGAAAAAATAAAATTTGAAAATATAAAAAAAGAAAATATTTCTTTTTTGAAAAAAACTGTTTTTGCTGATAGTGAGCAAAAGAAAATAGAAAAATTAAAAATAGATTTTATTTCTCCAAAAGGAAAAATAAAAGACCTTACAAAAAATATTACTGTTAGATTTAATCAGCCAGTAGTTGCTTTTACTTCTCTAGATAATCAGGAAAAATGTCCTATAAAATTTGTTCCTAAACTAAAATGAAAATGTGTTTGGATAACAACTTCAACTTTTCAATTTAGACCAGAATCAGGTTTTGCTATATGAGGAAAATATAAAATAAAAGTAACTATCCCTTCCTTGAATTCCTTCCCTTTAGCCAAAGGGCAGGAGGCTACAAAAAAAGGAGTTAAAAAATTAGAAAAAACTGAAGAATTTGAAATAGAAACTCCAAAATTTGAAGTTTTGAATGTAGAAGAAAAAATAAAAAATTCTGGGAAAATAAAAATCATTTTTAATGCTCCAGTAGATTTGAAAGAAGTTAAAAAGAATTTAGAAATAAAAGAAAGCCCCCTATCTAACTTTCCCCCAAAGGGAGAAAGAATAGCTACAAAACTAGAATATCAAAAAAATAAAAATAATTTATGAGTTTTTGAAGAACAAAAAAATATTATTCTTGCTTCTAATTCTAAAAATGATTGGGGATATGATAAAGAATATGATTTAGTTTTGAAAAAAGGATTAAAAAATATTAGATGAAATGTGTGACTTGAAAAACAAATAACAAAAAAAATAAAAACAAATAGTTTTTTAGAAGATTTTTGAGAATTAATTTTAAAAAATAAAAATAAAGATTTTTCAAAAAATAATAATTATAATTTAAAAAATAAAAAAGTTTTAACTACAAATAATCCTATTATTTGATTTTCTTTTTCTGATATTTTTCCTAAAAATAAAGATTTAATAGAAATTATTTCAGATTGAGAAAAAATAGATTTTGATTTTTATATTCCTAAATGATATGAAAAATCTATTAAAGAAGAAATAAAAAGACAAATAGAAAGATTAGAAAATTCTAGAGAATTTTTAATTCAACAAGAAAAAAATAAAAAAATAGAATATATAAAAAATTTGAAAAAAAGATGAATTTTTATAAAATTAAATAAAAATTTAGAAGAAAATTCTAGTCTTATTATAAAAATAAAAGCTTCAAAAATTAGTTCTAGTAAAGATTTAGTTTTGAATTTTAAAACAAGTAAAAAAAATAAAGTAGCTAATTTTAAATTTATAGATTATAAATTGAGTTGTATTTATTTTGAAAAAGAACTTTTTAATAGATATTATTATGAAAGAGATTGAAATACTTTAGAAAATTTTGAATTTTTTGATGAACAAAATAAAAAAGTAGGAAAAATAATTTCTTTAAATGAAATATATGAAAGAAATTATAGATATAATAATGAAAATAATACTGAAGAATGTAAATATAAAGAGTGACTTTTTTGATATAAATTAAATACTTTATTAACTCCAGAAAAAGAAATATTTTTGAGAGTTAAAAAAGAATTACTTGATAAAAATATTTATAGTTTAGATAAAAATTATCTTTTTAATTTTAAAACTGGAAAAATAAAAAATAAAGATAAAACTTTAGATATTAGTACAAATGGAGATTTCAAAATATTTTCTAAAAATTCAAAAGTTTTTTCTTTACTTGTTTCTACAAAAAATCTAGACAAATTAGAAGTTGAAGTTTGTAATTCAGCACTTGATATTAATAGTGACTTTTTTATATGAAAAGATAAAACTTGTCAGCAAAAAATAATAGATGTAAAAAATAATTGATTTGAATTTTCTAATACAATAATAAATTTGGAAGAGATTTTCCCTAAAAATTTTGATAAACAAGTTATTTATGTGAAAGTTTCAAAGACTTTGTGAGATAAATTTATTAAACCAACAAATAAAAACAATGATTATTATTACTATAATAATCCAAATTATTTTGAAACAAATTTTTTGATAAATAGTGTAAATGCTGTTGTAAAAAATAGTTTGGATAAACAATCTTTATGGATTTTTTCTCTTGAAAATTGAAAAATTTTAGAAACTAGTGATATAGAAAAAATAGAAAATTTTAATAAAAAATATGAATATAATATAGAAAGATATTTTTATAAAAAATATTGAGAAATTTCTTTTAAACAGGATAAAAATTGACTTATAAAAACAATTTGAAAAGCAACTTGAAATTATTTTTTAGTTACTTTGAAATCAGGAGAAAAAATTCTTATTAATAATCCATGAAATTCTACTTCTATTTCTGAAAAAGTCTTTATTTTTACAGATAAACCAATATATAAGCCAGCTGACACAATTCATATAAAATGATTTATTAGAAATGATAAATCTGAAAAATTGGAATTATCAAAAAATAAAAGTGTAAGGCTTAGTATTAGAGATTCTAAAAATAATGAAATTTTAAAAAATAAAAATATAGTTTTAAATGAAAATTGATGATTAGAATATAAATTTGTTTTGAAAAATAATGCTAGTTTATGAAAATATTATTTAAAAATTAATGATAAAAGATATGATTTTTTAGTTGAAAAATATGAAAAACCAGATTTTAAAATTGATTTAAAAAGTGATAAAAAAATATATAAGTCAGGAGAAAAAGCAAAAATAAATGTTTTGTGAGAATATTATTTGTGAGCAAGTTTAGCTAATTGATTAGGAAAATATACTATTTATACAAAAAAATATAATTTTAAACCAAAAAATTTTTCTGATTATTTATGGTGAGAAAATAAAAATTATTTTTATAGAGATTATTTTTATGAACCTTTTGTAGAAAAATTTAAATTTTTAAAATGAAAAGGATTTATTTTGGATAATTTTTGAAAAAAAGATTTAGAAATAAATTTGGATTCAAAAGAAAATAAAATTTATAAAATAGATGTTAATTTAGGAGATCCAAAGACTAAAAAAACAGTTTCAAAAAATATTGAATTAACAGTTTTAAATAGTGATATTTTTGCTTGAATGAAATTTGATAAAAGCTATTTTTCTTATAATGATAATCTAAAAATAAATTTTATTAGTGTTGATAAAGATTGAAAAAAAATAAAAAATGTTGATTTAGAATTTAAAATAATTAAAAAAATTCCCCACCCCAATCCTACCCTTTTGGTCAAAAGGGAAGAGGCTACAAAAGAAAAAATTTTATTAGAAAAAAATATAAAAACTGATGAGAATTGAAGAGCAGAAATAGATTATGAAATAAAAAATTTTTGAGAAATAACTTTTGAAATAAAAGCAAAAAATAATGATTTTAAAACTACAAAAACTTTTTATATTTATTGAAATGATAAAATTAAAAAAGAGAAAAATGCTGGAAAACTAAATATTTTTCCTGAGAAAGAGGAATATAAAATATGAGAAAAAGCAAAAATAAATATTTTTTCTGATTTGAAATGAAAGGCTTTAATTACAATAGAAAAGCAAAATAAAGTTTTTGAAACAAAAATAGTTGATATAGAAAAATCCTCTTTTGTTTATGAACTGGAAGTTAAAAAAGAATATTTACCAAATTTTTATGTTAGTGCTATTTTGGTAGGAAAAAATTCTACAAAATATGAATCAGGAGAAATTATTTTGAGAGTAAATAAAGAAAATATAAAACTAAATACAAAAGTTTTAACAGATAAAAAAGAATATCTGCCGTGAGATAAACAGATTATAGAATTAGAAATAAAAGATTTTGAATGAAAAAATATTAACTGAGAAGCTACAATTGCAATTGTTGATGAATCTTTACTTGCTCTTAAAAAAAGAAGTTCAAAAAATATAATTGATTATTTTTATGATAAAAAACCTAATAATATAACTACAAAAAATTTATTAGATAATTTTGTTTTGCTTGATAATTTTGTTTTAAAAATAAGAGAAAGAAGTTGAATCCAATTTGGAATAGATAATGTACAAGCAAGTGTTAAATGAAATTCTTCAGAATGACTTTTTTTAAAAGAGTCACTTTCTGATAGTTTAGCTTGAAATTCTGCTCCTGTAAATCCAAATTCTACAAAAATAAGAACAGATTTCAAAGATATTGCTCACTTCTTTGGAACAATAAAAGTAAAAAATTGAAAAGCAAAAATAGTTGTTGATAAATTGCCTGATAATCTGACTACTTGGATTATTGATGGTTTTGTAATCACAAAAGATACAAAAGTTGGAACAATAAAAAAATCTTTTAAAGTAAAAAAAGATTTGAGTATTATTCCTAGTTTACCTAGATTTTTTATGTTAAATGATGAATTTGAAATAAAAACAGTTGTTATAAATAATTCAGAAAAAGATCTTGAAATAAATCCTATTTTAGAAATATCTAATGCAGAAATTTTAACCTCACCCCAACCCTCTCCTACAGGAGAGGGAGTAGCTTCAGGAAAAATAACTGTTGCAAAAAAATCTCAAAAAGTAGTAAAATGGAAGGTGAAAATTTCCCCTCCCTCAATCCCTCCCCTTTCTGGAGAGGGAAGTATGAAAAAATCAAAAATAAAAATAACTATTAAAGCTGGAAAATTAGTTGATAGTGTTGTTTTAAAAAGAGAAATAAAAGCTTATTCAACTCCTGAAACAGTTTTTACAAATTGAAAAACTGCAAATATTTCTTATGAAGAAAAAATATTTTTGAATGAAAATATAGATAAAAGTTTTTGAAATTTGAGAATAAGTATAGGAACAAATATTTTAGCAAATTTGATGTGAAAAATAGAAGATTTAATTCCAAAAAATATTTGGTTCAATTCTTATTATTCAGTAGAAACTCTTGATAAAATTGCTTCTATTATGAATTTGTATAAAATAATTTGAGAAGAAGAAAAATTGAAGCAAATAAAAATTTATGAAGAAAAAACAAAAAAATATTACAGTTTATGAGAAGTTGTAAAAAAATCTCTTGAAGAATTGAAATATTATGTTACTCGTGATTGATGAATTAGTTATTCAAAAAATTGTTATAGAGATTATTGTACAAGTTTTGCTTTAAGTGTGAAAACTTTGAAAGTTTTGAATAAATTTAGCCCTCTCTCTTGAATTCTCTCTCCCAAAGGGGAGAAAGAGGCTACAAAAATAAAGGAAGATTTGAAAAAATATATAAAAGGAGAAATAGAAAAACAGACCTCACCCCAACTCTCTCCTACAGGAGAGGGAGTAGTTCAAAGAAAATTTAGGAATATAGAAAGTTTGATAGTTTTAGCCCAAAGTTGAGAAGAAAAATTTGTTTTAGATATTTTGGAAAAAGTTGAATTTTGAGATTCAAATATAGATAAATTGAATAAAATAAAATTGTATAGAATTTTGAAAATAAAAAAAGATGAAATAAAAAAGATTTTAGAAAGTTTGAAAAATAATGTTTTAATAGAAGCTAGAGGAACTATCATAAAATCAGGAAATTATACTAATGATATTTCTACTGCTCTTGGACTAATAGAATTTTTGGAAAACTGAGAAACTGAAAAATTGTTAACAGAAAATTTTGCTAGATTTTTAATTTCAAATCACCTGTGAAAAAATTCTTTCTGAAAATCTATAATTATAGATTCTTTAGCTAAATATGTAGAAAAAACAGGAGAATTAAAATGAGTTGATTTTGTTTGAAAATGATATTTGGATTACAAAAAAATAATAGAGAAAAAATTTGATAAAAATAATAAATTTGAAATTTACACAAAAAATTTCCCTATAAAAGATTATATAGAATTAGGAAAGAATAATTCTCTAGGTTTTAAAAAAGACTGAAAATGAATGTTATATTATGATGTAAATTTAACTTATTTTTTACCAATTGAGGAGATAAAACCGAGAGATGAAGGACTTATAATTTCTAGAAAATATTATAAAATGGAAGATTATCTAAAAGCATATAAAAAAGAATGTTATTTCTGGAGATATTATGGAAATGGGGACAATTGTTATTATAGAAAAATAAAGGAAATTGATGAGGTGAAAAAGGGAAAAACTGGGGAAATGTTGGTTTGAGAAATAGAAATTATAACTCCTAGAGAAAGGTCAAATGTCGTGATTGAAAATTTTATACCAGCTTGAGCTGAAATAATGAATTCTTCACTTGATGTAACTCCTGAAATAGTAAAACAAATCACAAGTGAAAAAGGCTGATACTACGGTTTTTCAAGTATAGAAAATTATGAAGATAAAGTATTTATGTTTGCTCCGAGATTGTATTCAGGAAGCTATAAATACACTTATGTAATAAAAATAAATCATGCTTGAAAATTTCATAATAAACCAGCAATATGATATTTATTAGATAAACCAGAAATATGGGGAAGAACTGGAGGAGAATTTTTTGAAATCTCTGAATAAAAAATTTGGGTTAATGTAAAAAATATGTGCTGTTTTTGATGTAAAAAATAGCTTTGACAAAAGAAGAAATCTAGTATAATTATTGTTAATAATTAATTAACTTAATAATATGCAAAAAAAACTATCCAAAATGTAGAAAAAAAGATATAAAATTGAATTGAAAAAATTCAAAACTAAATTTCACAAATCACATAAAAAACATATAATAAAACTATGTAAAATATATGATAACAAAAAAAATTATGATAAACAAAGAATTATTAATTTATCAAGGAAAAAATTGAGAAATTATTTTGAAGGAAGATAGTAAAAATGAAACTATTTGGGCAAGTCAAAAACAGATTGCTGAAATTTTTGATGTAAATAGACCAGCTATCACAAAACATTTATTTAATATTTTTGGTGATGAAGAATTAGATGAAAAAGTGGTATGTTCCATTTTGGAACATACCACTCAACATTGAGCTATAGATTGAAAAAAACAAATAACTAAAACTAAATTTTATAACTTAGATGCAATTATTTCAGTTTGATATAGAGTAAATTCTAAAAAAGCTACTCAGTTTAGAATATGGGCAACAAAAACTTTAAAAGAACATATAACAAAAGGTTTTACTATAAATAAAAATAGATTACAACAAAATTATGAAAAGTTTTTCAAACTTTTGACTGATAAGATTTATATTCAACTATTGAAGAAAAAGCAGCAAAATTGCTTTATTTTGTGGTAAAAAATCACCCTTTTACAGATTGAAATAAAAGAACTGGAGCATTTTCTTTTATTTGGTTTTTACAAAAAGCAAATGTTGAATTTAGAGAAAAAATTACTCCAGAAGCTTTAACTGTTATGACTTTATTAGTAGCAGAATCAAATCCTAAAGAAAAAGAAAAAATTGTTTGATTAATTATTTTATTACTTAAAAAATAAATTTTTTGAAAGCTACAAAAAAATAAATATTTTTTCTAGCTTTTTTTCTTTTAAAAAAAATGTTATTTAAAAGTAGAAATGTCACCCTTTTTTTCAAAGTTAAAATGTCACTTTTTTATATTTTGAAATTAGTCATCCAAGGGTGTTTTTTTCAAGTTTTTTCATAATGAGATAAAATATT
>Ga0256834_1001525_pt1 | contig 15483 bp, 14 predicted proteins | sample 4281140metaG_FD_190536 | JGI IMG/M metagenome (GOLD analysis project Ga0256834, IMG submission 190536) | Hydrothermal vent microbial communities from East Pacific Rise, Pacific Ocean - 4281-140 | ecosystem: Environmental > Aquatic > Marine > Hydrothermal vents | place: Pacific Ocean: East...
CAACACCGACACACATTTCCGGAAAATGCTTTTTAATATAGGAGACAAGATCAGCCGCATAGGCAAAGCCGTCAGCCGGTTCCACAAAGTCTTTCCGGTCTTTGGGCGGGTCACCGCGGAGTGCCAGGATATTTTGTATACCGGCCTGCTGATACTTTTCAAGAATGGAATGCATCTCTGCACGACTGCTTCCAACACAGGTGAGGTGGGAAACAACGGTAATATTGGTCTGCTCTTTTATCCTGACAACAAGGTCGTGGGTGCGGTCTCGTGTTGTCCCGCCAGCGCCATAGGTCACACTCACATAGGAAGGTCCAAGGGGCATGAGATTGGAGATGGTGTTGAGAAGACGGTCTGCTGCAGCATCTTCCTTTGGTGGGAAAAACTCAAAACTAAAGGTTGTCTTCTGGCTCTCAAGAAGGTCTTTAACAAGCATGTATGATCCTATGGTGGGTAAATAATTCAGCTGCTTAATTCAGCTGCTGTTTTTCAGACTGCATTCTTTACCCTTTTTTGCCGGGTTCGACAAGTTACAAATGGAATGAGGGGAGGAAAGGCCCTAAAGAGGTGCCAAAAGGTCATCTTTTTCTGTTAATTTATCAGGATTCAGTGTAAAATGGGCGTTTCGCTTGTATATTTATCACGGATTCAGGGGTGTGAACAGATGCCGGACAGTAATGAACAGGTCAGGGTTGACAAATGGCTCTGGGCCGCCAGGTTTTTTAAAACCAGAAGCCTTGCCTCAAAGGCGGCTGCCGGTGGCAAAGTCTTTGTGAATGGCCGGCGCTGCAAGCCCTCCAGGGGGATATCCATCGATGATGAGTTGCATATCCACAAGGCTCAGATGGAATTTGTTGTAAAAGTCAAAGGGCTGTCCAGTCGCAGAGGACCAGCAGTTGTGGCAAGAGAGCTCTATGAGGAGACAGCTGACTCTGTTAAAAACAGAGAAGAGCAGCGCAGGGAACGTTCATTGTTTTATGCCGGACAGACCATGCCTGCAAAACGTCCCGGAAAGCGTGACAGGCGGAAAATCAAGGAATTTATCAGAAAAGGTGAATAATAAAAAAAGGAAGAACAATGAGTAAAATTGAAAGAGCAATAATCAGTCTCACAGACAAATCCGGAATAGAGGGATTCGCCAGGGATCTTGCAGATCTTGGAATTGAAATTCTTTCAACCGGCGGCACTGCTGCAAAGATCCGGGAGGCGGGGATCGATGTGATGGATGTCTCTGAATTCACAGGTTTTCCTGAAATGCTTGATGGCCGTGTTAAGACACTGCACCCGAAAGTTCATGGTGGCATCCTGAATCAGAGGGCCAACAAGGAGCATCAGAAACAGTGCGCGGAGCATGGTCTGAAGAACATTGATATCATCGCTGTGAATCTCTATGCCTTTGAGAAAACCGTGGCTGATCCCAACTGCAGTCTTGGTGATGCCATTGAAAACATAGATATTGGTGGACCCACCATGCTTCGTGCCGCTGCCAAAAATTTTCATGATGTGACGGTTATTGTGGATCCCGCCGATTATCCACAGGTCATAAAGGAGATCAAAGAGACAGGGAACACCACTCTCAAAACCCGGTTTCGCCTTGCGGCCAAGGTATTCAAACTGACATCAGTCTATGACACCACCATCTCAGCATGGCTTGAGAAGGTTGACGTGGATAGCGACGATTACTTCAAATAGGGAAAACTGCAATGTTGAAGATGGCGGTGTTGCTTTCAGGAAGTGGCAGAACACTTGATAATTTCCATGAACGAATTCATGCAGGGACCCTGCAGGCGGAAATACAGGTGGTGGTGTCCAATGTTGCCGGTGTCCTTGGCCTGTCAAAGGCTGAAAAGTATGGATATCCGTCCTTTCACGGTACGGATAATGATGCAATCAATACCATACTGGCAGACTATGACATAGATATCATAGCCCTTGCCGGATACCTGAAACTCTACACTCCGCCATCTTCCCTGCAGCGATCAGTCATTAACATTCACCCGTCACTGATTCCCTCCTTCTGTGGAGACGGGTTTTATGGTTCCAGGGTTCATAATGCGGTTAAAAAGCGCGGCTGTACCGTGAGCGGCTGCACCGTTCATTTTGCCAATGAAGTCTATGATGAAGGCCCCATAATCTATCAGAAAAGTGTGATTGTCGATTATGAGGACACTGCAGACGATATTGCCTCGAAGGTCTTTGCAGCTGAATGCGAAGCATTTCCGGAAGCCATAAACAGAGTTGATGCCAGGGGAATAGATTTTTTCTGGGATCGTATCCAAGGATAGTCATGAAAAGCCACACCCTCTTAACCAGTGATGAGATATCACTTGCCATCAACAGGATAAGTCTTCAGGTGCTCGAAAAACATCATGGTCCTGAGAATTTAGCCATTGTCGGGATTCACACCTGCGGAGTCTTTCTTGCGCAGAGGATCCGCCAGATTATAAGGGACCAGACTTCACAGCTGATCCCTTATGGAAGCCTTGATATCAACCTCTATCGTGATGACTGGAGTCTCATTACCCAGAATCCAGTGGTCAAGACCACCGATATCAGCTTTGGCGTTGAAGGAATGGATATCATACTGGTGGACGACGTTCTCTTCACAGGAAGAACCATACGCGCAGCACTTGATGCCCTGATGGATTACGGGCGTCCCAAAAGTGTTCAGCTGGCAATCCTTGTGGACAGAGGGGGGCGTGAATTACCCATTCAGGCAGACTATGTTGGTCTTCATACCACAGTCAGGCCGGATGAAAAAATCAAAGTTGTTTTTGAAGAAATCGGCGGAAAGGACGAAGTCCTGCTTCAGAATAAAAACTGATCTGCTCTCCTGTCAGCTGCCGTTTTTTTTTCGATGAAGTGGCTGCCCTCTCTGACACAAGGTCTCAAATACTATGGAACTCCTGGCACCCGCAGGTAATACCGAAAATTTCCTCGCCGCCATGGAGGCGGGTGCAGATGCTGTGTATGTCGGGGCGCCTGCTCTTAATGCCAGAAATCTCGCACGGGATCTTCGGCTCGAAGAGATATTCGGCATGGTCCAATACTGCCATGCCAATGATAAAAAAATATACCTTGCCGCCAACAGTCTGGTTCGGGAACAGGATCTTGCCGGGGCAGTGGAAACCCTCGCCATTCTTGAGGCAATGCACACCGATGGTCTCATTGTTCAGGATATCGGAATTGTGCGGTTGATCCGTGAGTATTTTCAGGACATCCCTCTCCATGCCTCAACCCTGCTTTCCGCCAATAATTCACAGTCCCTCGCAGGCTTTAAAACGATGGGTTTTGAGCGTGTGGTGCTGGCCCGTGAGCTTACCCTGAAAGAGATAGAGCTGCTCTGCCAAAAGAGTGAACTTGAGATAGAGGTCTTTGTTCATGGCGCCATGTGTTTTTCCTATTCCGGGCTCTGTCTGTTTTCGTCGTTTCTCGGCGGTAAGAGTGGTCTGCGTGGCAAATGCGTACAACCCTGTCGCCGTCACTACAGCTGGAATACCAGAAAGGGGAGCCACTCCGCGGGGAGATCAAAAAAGAAACAGCAATCACGGAAAAAACAATCAGCAGGATCAGGGGGCAAGGGGCAGTATCTGTTCTCTATGAATGACCTTTCAGCTCTTGAAGCAGTTCCTGCACTGCAGGCCGCCGGTGTCGCCTCTCTGAAGATAGAGGGAAGGCTGCGTTCCGCCCACTATGTCTCCCATATTGTTCGTGCCTACAGGCTTGTCATGGATGCCTCTGAGGAGGATTTCCCGGAGGCACTGCAAGAGGCGACGCTTCTCAGCAATCGTGCCATGGGAAGGAAGACATCATCGGGCTATTTTTTCTCTCCACAGCCGGCATCGGCCATTACTCCACATCATTCCGGAAATATGGGGGATTATCTTGGGCGGCTGGGAAATGTGAAGGCATTTGAAAGGCGTTTGTACGGAAAATTGACACTGAAAGAGGAACTTTTTGACGGGGATCGCATCAGGCTCCACGCCGAACCGTCCGGAGAACGGCTTTCCTTCAGTCTCAAAGAATTGCGGCAGGGCAATGACTGCGTTGAGCGCTCAAAAGCCGGAAACAAGGTTCAGCTGTTACTGCCGCCGTGGGATCTCTATGAGGGGTCGAGCAGGATAGATGTGTATCGGGTTGATGTGAAGAAAGATGCTGCTGTTGCTGGAATATTACCGGAGAGTCGAAAGGTTGCAGCGGAACTGCACAAAATCAGAGAAGAGAGGGCGGAAAACATCCGGCAGATTGTCTCTGAGCTGGCATCCCCTCTGGCAACTGATGAGATTCCCGAGCTTGTGACACCCCGGCCCTATGTATCCAAAAAAGCCAAAAAAGTCAGCAGGAAGATCAAGGCGCCTCTCGATCTCTGGCTTCGTATGGAGTCTGCAAAATCACTTTTCAAGGCACTGCCCTTTAATCCTGATCGTTACCTTATTCCGATCAGCAGGAGCAATCTCAGTCAGGTGGGACAGCTGAAAAGACACCTTGGCAGAAGGATGCGTGACCTCACCTGGTGCCTGCCTCCCGTTGTTTTTGAAGGTGAGCAGCAGCGCTTTGCCAAACAGATCCAGCAGCTGGTCAGGTCAGGTTTCAGAAGCTTTCAACTGGGACACATCACCCAGTTTACGTTTTTTCAGAACGAACAGAAGGTGTACCTCTCGTCGGATTACACGGTGAGTCTGATGAACAGTCAGGCGGTAACGCTGGTGGAAGAGGGGGGACTTGAGGCGGCACAGCTTTCCATTGAAAGTGATCGCAGCATGCTGGTTGAACTCATAGCCCGTTACCGCAGGTATCACAGCGACATGAAACTCGGGATGACGGTCTATGGGGCTCCGGCCCTGTTTACGGCACGGCTGGATCCCGATCATTTCCAGCACAACAAAACCCTCAGCAGCCCGAAAAATGAAGAGTTTGTCATCATAAAAAAGGAAAACGTCACGGCCACGGTTCCGGTCAGGCCGTTCTCCCTGCTGCCCTATCTCTTTGAGCTGAAATCAGCGGGTCTTGAGTATGCGGTAGTGGATCTCAGCAACCTGCCCTGCGGAAAAAAGGAGATGGAGGAATTGGCAGCAAGGATGACCCTCACTGGGAAGTACTCAAAGCTGCCCACTTTTAACTACCTTGGAACACTTGAGTAGCGGCTGTTTCTCATGTCACAGACAGCAGAATGATGGCGGCGGAAGCTGTGCTGCTGCTCCGGCCTAGTTGGTTCTACGCTCCCGGCCCTCATCAAGGCGGCGCATTCCTTCCATGAGTAGCTTCATGAAATACCCGATTTCCGGTATCTCAAAATCTTCAGATGGAATTCCGGGGGTGAAACGAAATCTTCCGTCCTGCTCTTTTAGGATCTCATAAAATGCAGCCTCTCCCTCGTGACTGTTGTATTTGGCCTTGATGAGGGAGCCCTGTCTGAAGGAAAACCTGGCAGTGCCTTTGGAGAGCTCATTTATGGTGAGTATGCCGGTTTTATTGTTCATGTTCAGGGTCTGGAAGAGTGCTTCGGCAGGGATTTCGGCAAGGTTCCCTATCATTCCCGAAGAGAGGTCTTCGGTGCGGATAATGTTTGATTTTGTCAGTCGTTTGGCCATCAGCCTGGTGAAGTAGAGCTGGATGGAGGGGTACTGTTCAAGGATACGCTGGAAATTCTTTCTGTCTATGTAGAGAATGGAGGATGCCTCTCTGACCTGAATGGTTGCCCCGACGGAGTCGTTGCAGATCAGACTCATTTCACCAAAGACATCCCCCTTGTTCAGGGTGCTGATGGTCATGCCGCCATCATTGATGACATTCACAGAACCGGTGATAATAATATAAAAGTTACCGCCCGGATCGCCTTTGCGGATAACGATGTCTCCTTTTTCGAGTTTGTTGAGACGGAAAAAGTTCACGACGGTTTCCAGATTGTCCTCGTCAATGTTTTTAAAGAAGGCAAAGTCGGAAAGGAGATGGAGCATTGAGGCCATTTCATTGGCATAATCGGCATCTGTACCGTTTTCCACCAGGGCAAGGTCTTTTGTGAACTCAAGACGAATGGAACCGGTACAGCCGCTGCAGCTGATCATGCAGACCGGGATTTTGTCGGCCCGTTCGTACTGTATGATCACCTTGGTGAAGTCGCCGTTGAGGATCTTGCATTTTTCCTTTTTCAGGGGAGAGTGGATGATTGTGGTGTTGACAAAGGTGTTTTCCTCTTTTGAGCACATGGAAATGGTAATCCCGGTGACGGAAAACAGATCTCCATAGGAGTAGAGTGGACAACTTTTGACTTCTGTAACTTTGAAAACAGCCTTTGGAAAACCCATAACCTAACCACAATAAATATAAGAAAAAATACTCAGAAAAAGAAACCTGCCACAGAGCTATAGAATATCTCGGTAACTCATTCCAAGTCAATTAGAAACTTTTTTAAACCCATTCTTTTTGAGAAAATGTATATTTTCTATTGACTTTGGTCATCGATCATATTAAAAATATTTGGCTTTGCTGCCTTGTTTGTGGCAGAGGCAGGAACTTTTGAATTTTCCGACCCGTTAGAGGTTGGTTCTGAATATATTAGATACTAACAGGAGATATCTGTGGCAAATCATAAATCCGCTGAGAAACGTAATCGTCAATCTCAAGTACGTCGTTTAAGAAACCGAGCAAACAAAACCCGTATGAGAAATGCAATAAAGACAGTGGATGCTGCCATTGATGCCGGATCCCAGGAAGATGCCAGGGTTGCTCTTCATGCGGCGATTCCGGTGATTGCAAAAACCGCTTCCAAGGGTACAATACACAAAAAGAACGCTTCCAGAAAGGTTTCCCGACTGACCAAACGCGTCAACAAGATGCAGGCAGTCGCCTGATCAGGTTATCCTCCTGACGGGAACACCCGTAGCAGCAAAGAAGTAATTACAGGCCATGAAGTCATAAGACTTTATGGCCTTTTTTATATTCTGTGGTAAAGTGTCATGGTTTATTTTTATTTTCAACAATCCAGACGTTCTTTATTCACTTATTGAGTTCAAATATTTCATGTCCACAAATACACTTCTTCCCGAGTATACTGATTTTGAAAGGATCATGAAATCAGCTGGTCTGGTTCCTCTGCACCGCACGATTATTTCAGATCTGGATACACCACTGACTCTGTTTGCCAAAATTTCTGAAAACCAGAATCAAATATTTCTCTTTGAAAGTATGGAGGGTGGTGAAAAGTGGGGCCGGTACTCCTTTATCGGTTTTGATCCCATTGTCACCTTTTCCTCCAAGGGCGCTGACGTTGACATAGATACCTTTGGAGCCGATATCTTCGGAGACTCCGTCGCCGGCAGCGATCCCCTTGAAAGCCTGCAGCACCTTCTTGAAGCATTGAATGCCCATGAATCAAGTGACCTGCCACGTTTCAGTGGAGGCGCAGTTGGTTTTCTTGGCTATGATATGGTGCGCTTTATGGAAGAACTGCCCGCCACCAACGATGCACTCGATTTCCCGGATTCATCCTTTATGGTTCCCCGGATTGTCCTTATCCATGACAGTTTCAAGCAGACGGTCACCGTGGTATGCTGGGTGGTCAACGATGGCTCGGCCTCGAAGCAGGATCTCTATGATGACGGAATTCGTCGCATTGATGCTGTTATAGATCTTCTTCGGGCACCGGTACCGGAGTCTTTTCTTGCCAGCAGCAGCAGGGGAAGCAGCTCAGATCATGAATTCACCTCCAATATGGAGAAGGATGAGTTCTGTTCAATGGTGGAAAAGGCAAAGGAGTATATACGGGCCGGTGATATCATCCAGGTTGTGGTTTCCCAGCGTTTTCATACCAGAACAGAGATTGATGCGGTGGATCTCTACCGGGCACTCCGTCATATAAACCCCAGTCCTTATCTCTTCTTTCTGAAACTGGGTGATCTCATTCAGATCGGCTCATCTCCTGAGATACTGGTACGCAAAGAGGGTGATGCAATAGAACTCCGTCCCATTGCTGGAACCAGAAAGCGTGGCGAGACCCGGGAGGAGGACATTGCCCTGGAAGAGGAGCTTCTTGCTGACCCGAAGGAGCGTGCCGAGCATCTTATGCTTGTGGATCTTGGCAGAAATGATGTCGGTCGGGTGGCCCGTGGCGGTGAAGTTAAAGTAACTGATCTGCTTGTTGTTGAGCGTTACAGTCATGTGATGCATATTGTTTCAGGGGTGCACGGCGTGATTGCAGAGGATAAAGATCAGTTTGATGTGATGAAGGCCTGTTTCCCTGCCGGTACTGTGAGCGGAGCGCCCAAAATCAGGGCCATGGAAATAATAGATGAACTTGAACCGGAGAGCCGCGGGCCTTACGCCGGGGCGGTCGGCTACTTTGGCTTTTCCGGTAATATGGATTTCTGCATCACAATCAGGACCTTTGTCATGCAGGGTGATGATCTCTGGGTTCAGGCTGGTGCCGGTGTGGTTTTTGACTCGGACCCTGAAAAAGAATTTGAAGAAACTATTAACAAATCCATGGGATTACGGCGGGCTTTGCAGCTTGCTGAAAAAGGGTTTTAGGCCATGCTTGTCATCATCGATAATTACGATTCGTTTACCTATAATATAGTCCAGACCATCGCCGCCAGTGAGTTGCAGGAAAAGAGACATGCGGATATCAGGGTTTTTAGAAACAATGCAATAGGGGTTGCGGAAATCGAGGCCCTGCAACCTGAGCGGATCCTGATATCGCCTGGTCCCTGCACCCCTTCACAGGCTGGAATTTCCATTGAGGCCATCCGCTGTTTCAGCGGAAAGATTCCCCTTCTGGGTGTCTGTCTCGGCCACCAGGCCATAGGAGAGGCCTTTGGCGGGAAGGTGATCCGAGCCTCACGCATCATGCACGGAAAGACATCTCCTGTCTTTCATGACAATCGGGGTGTCTTCCGGGGGCTTCCCAATCCCTTTGACGGTATGCGGTATCATTCCCTGATTGTAGAAAAAGAAACCGTTCCGGACTGTTTTGACATCAGTGCCTGGACTGCGGAGGGTGAAATAATGGGGCTTCGTCACAAAGAACTGGATGTTGAAGGGGTCCAGTTTCACCCGGAGTCCATCATGACACCGGATGGTGTTTTACTCCTTAAGAATTTTATGGCAGGAAACAGAAAAAAATGAATATCAAAGAGGCAATTGCACAGCTGGTAGAAAAGAGTGATCTCACGGAAGAAAATATGGTTGATGTGATGAATGAAATCATGTCAGGTGAGACCACTGATGCTCAGATAGGATCCTTTATCACGGCACTGCGGATGAAAGGAGAGTCTGTGGAGGAAATAACTGGTGCGGTCCGGGTTATGAGAGACAAGGCAACTCCGATTGCGTCTGGAGTCGACACTTCTGACGGCGGGATCCTGGTTGATACCTGTGGTACCGGCGGGGACGGTTCCGGAACCTTTAATGTCTCAACAACAACAGCCTTTGTGGTTGCAGGCGCCGGTGTTCCGGTGGCAAAGCATGGAAATCGTTCGGTTTCCAGTAACTGTGGCAGTGCTGACGTGCTGGAGGCCGCAGGTGTCTCACTTGGGATAGATGCAGACAGGATAGGAGAGTGCATCAGAGAAGTGGGTATCGGTTTTCTCTTTGCACCGGCCCTCCATGGGGCGATGAAGTATGCCATCGGACCCCGTAAGGAGATGGGAATCCGTACCATATTCAATATACTTGGTCCGCTTACCAATCCGGCTGGAGCCAATGTGCAGGTACTTGGTGTTTTTGATGGCGGGTTGACAGAGCCGCTGGCAAGGGTTCTTGGAAAGCTTGGTTCAAAACGGGCCGTTGTTGTCCACGGTGAGGGAAACCTTGATGAACTGACGGTCACCGGTAAAACCAGAGTCTCTGAACTCAAGGATGGAGAGGTGAATACCTACTCCATAGATCCTGAAGAACTCGGGTTTGCCAGGGCCGACATTGCGGATTTACAGGGCGGCGTCGATGCCGCCGAGTCAGCTGCACAGATGAGGGCGGTGCTTGGCGGTGAAAAGGGGGCAAAGCGTGATATGGTCCTGTTAAACAGTGGTGCAGCACTTATGGTTGCCGGGTCTGCAGCTGACCTGCAAGAGGGGATAGAGCTTGCGGCAGCCACCATTGATTCCGGAAAAGCCCTTGCCAAACTTGATCATCTTGTCTCTTACAGTAACAGATAACCTTTAATGCTGTGCATGATGCATGGCAGGCAACATACAGATATGGCGCATATTCTAGATACCATCGTCGCAAAGAAAAAAGAAGAGGTGGAGCTGCTTCGAAGTCGCGGGGTGCAGATTCCTGCTGCCTATGCGGAAAAAGAAATTCCTCCGCCAAGGGGATTTCGTCAGGCTCTCCTGGATTATCCGGGAGTTGCAATCATAGCGGAAGCCAAAAAGGCCTCTCCCTCAAAAGGACTGATCTGTCCAGATTTTGACCCCATAAGTATTGCCAGAAATTACGAAAAAAATGGTGCTCAGGCTATTTCAGTCTTAACTGACGAGGAATTTTTTCAGGGATCATTACTCTACCTTCTTCAGGCACGGGAGAATGTGGCATTGCCTGTTCTGCGCAAGGAATTTATCATTGATGCCCTGCAGATTGAAGAGGCACATATCTGCGGAGCGGATGCAATTCTTCTCATGGCATCAATACTTGATCTTTCTCAATTGAGGGATTTTCTGGCTCAGGCAACTGAATATTCCATGGATTGCCTGGTTGAAGTGCATGACGAAACCGAGCTGGATACAGTGCTGAACACCGATGCGGATCTGATTGGAATTAACAACCGGAATCTCAAAGATTTCTCAATGGATACAGAAACAACTTTTCGACTCAGGAAACGTATCCCTGATCACATTGCGGTGGTCGGCGAATCGGGCCTGAAAACAGCAGATGACATTCATCGCCTGGGGGATGCAGGGGTCTGCGCCGCGCTCATTGGAGAGACCCTTATGCGCGGTGAGAAAGGTGGAAACAGTTTACAGGGGTTACGGGGAGACTAAGGAAAAAGAATGTACTCACGGACACGTATCAAGATGTGTGGTTTGACGAGGGAAAAAGACGTTGCGGCCGGCGTGGAAGCAGGCCTTGACGCCCTGGGATTTATTTTTTACGAAAAGAGTCCCCGGAATGTATATCCTGATTTTGTTCGGGCCGTTGTCTCCAAAGTGCCGCCTTTTGTTGACTGTGTGGGGGTCTTTGTTGACCGTGAACGAGAGGAGGTTGAGGAAATAGTCGAATATTGCGGGCTTTCTCATGCCCAGTTACATGGTCGTGAAAACCCGAAATACTGCGAGCGGGTAGAGCGCTTTGCGGCGCCGTGCCATGTGATAAAGGCGTTTCGTGTTTCAGATACAAGCACCAGAGATGAATTTACGCCCTATGATGAGCTTGTGCACGGCTTTCTGCTGGACACATATGTGAAGGGGAGTGCCGGAGGAACGGGCAGCAGCTTTGACTGGAGCATTATAAGCAGTCTCGATCTCCAGCGCCCCATGATCCTTGCGGGCGGGCTGGGACCTGATAATGTGCTGGAAGCTATTTCTGCTGCTGCACCATTTGGGGTTGATGTCAATTCCGGTGTTGAGATTGAACCGGGTATCAAAGATCATGACAGGCTCAGAGAGTTTGTCCACACAGTGCGCCAGGCGGACATCTCACGCAGCGCCTGTTAACTAGCGTGCCAGGACAAAGGCTCCTTTGTATCCCTTGTTGATAAGGGCCTGCTCACTTCTTCTGGCACTGTTCAGCGTTTTCCCCACGTACACCTGTACTCTGTAAAACGTTTTACCATTTATCTTCGCCTTGCGGATCACCGCACGGTGCCCCGCATTAAGAAACTTTTCCTGTAGCTTTATCCCGTTGTATTTCTGTGTAAATGCTCCGATCTGGACGTAATATTCACCAGATTTGAGATCCGCATACTTTTTAAAGCGTTTACCACTGTGTTTCGCATCGCTGCGCAGTTCACCAAGCGCTGTAATCTTGACACGGGCAATACCGGATTCCAGAATAGCCAGTTTTTTTGCCGCAGCATAACTGAGATCAATGATTCTTCCCTGCACAAAAGGTCCCCGGTCATTGACTCTGACAACCGTCTCCCTGCCGTTGTCAAGATTGGTAACAAGGAGCATGGTGTGCATGGGGAGGAGCTTGTGGGCGGCTGTGATATCATGCATATCATAGGTTTCGCCGTTGGAAGTAGGCTTTCCGTGGAAATCCTTTCCGTACCAGGATGCTATACCGTACTCTTCATAGCCGACGGAAGAGGGCAGGGGAGAGTAGAGGCGGTTGTTTATGATATAGGGCTTCTGAGTCGCGGGAATACGTTTCTGTCGTGCGGCTGCTGCCTTATCCTGAATAAGAAGCAGGCTGCATCCGGTAACGGAAAGGATGAGGCATACATGCAATGCAGTGGCACAGATCCTTTTCAGGAAGCCCTGCTGAATAGAGTTGTCCATGTTATCTTTTTGTATCATGACCGGTCCGGAGATAGTGCCTGAGTCGTTCCCGGTAAAAGAGTCCTGCCTTGCCGGTGGTATGCGGAATGTAGGGGCTGAGGCCGTGAGTGGTACTGCCGGGGCGCAGGTTGTCAAAACGGAGTTCCTCGTCTTCGTCGACCCAGGAGAGAGACATGTCGAGTAATGGGCGCATGACCTGGAGTTTCCCATCGGAGTCACGTCCGATAATGATATCTTCCCAGCGTCTTGTTTCATAGCCCAGGTACCAGAGACCGGTTTTTTCCTGTCCGGTGATTTTATCTGACATGGTGTGCGGGATCTCGTCACGGGAAAAATCAAGGTTGTTGATAACTACCTTTTCCACTTCAAAGCTGCCCTGGACACTTAACCTGGCAAAATCATCGTACTCATCCAGATCATTGCGCAGAAGGTGAGTTCCTCTGTCAGTAAAGGCCCACTGAGCGTGACATACCTGGCAGTTCACCGTGGAATTGTATTTTTTGTGGGCAGGATGTTTCATGACGGGAATATCGTGCAGTCTGCCATTCGCTGATTGAAGAACGTACTTTGTGCCGGATGGGTCACGACTGATATTTGCAGCTTTTTCTGTGGCAGGGAGCTCCGCGGAATGACAATCCTGGCAGCTGACAGCTGAGTCGGTGACTCCCATCAGGGAGGTGCCGAAATGGCAATCAATGCAGACCATCCCTCTTTGCTGATGAATATCCGTACTGAGCTGGTGGTATTCGATTCCATAGGGGCGGAAGTATTCCTGTCGGGTGGTATAGGGGGTTCGGTACTCATCATTCATATCATGATCGTAGCGACCATAATAGTCTGCCCCGACCCTGTTGCCGTAATGACACTGCAGGCATTGTCTGTCTGTTGGCTTTTTCAGGAATGAGTGCGAGACCAGTTTTCCTTTGGAGAATTCAAGGTGACAGGAGGCGCATCCGGTACCACGCGCCACGGCAGGATACCGGTCTCCTGAGGAGTAGGGGTGACAGCGCAGGCAGCGGCGCCTTAAGAGATCATCTGCAAGTTGCAGTGGCGTCTCCGGTATCTCTGTCACGGGTATATCCACAAGGGATGAAATATCCTGAGTCGCACCAAAGGCCCTGCGCACAATATTTACCGCATTGCGGAGGGTGAAGTGACTGGAGCGGGCATTACTGTCAACCAGTGACCGGTGACATCTGCCGCAGCTGAGTGCCATGTTGTCCGGGTGAGCCGGTTGTCTGATCAGGCCTGCATGGGCACGTTCTCTGTCTCCGGTTTTCTCGTCTCCACCATGGCATCCGCTGCAGCCGAAGTCATGGTTTTTATCAAGTGTCATCTCGTGGCAGGAAATACAGCTTTCGGGTGCGGATGGGGCAGTTTGAGTCTGTGACTGTTCGGCAGTATCTGTACTGTTTTCCTCGTCCCTGTTTTCAGAACAGGAGCAGAGCAGAAAGAGGATGACGATTGCAGAGATCGCTTGTCGCATAAGGATGATTCACCGACACGTACTGAAAATGGAAAAGGTTTGACTTTGGCCAACTAGCTTGCTATACAGGCTTTGCAAAGAAAACATTGTTTTCATCTGAAGTCAAAGCAAAAGAGCTTCTCCGGAAAAACAGCCGACATAGCTCAGTTGGTAGAGCGACGCTCTCGTAAAGCGTAGGCCAGCGGTTCGATCCCGCTTGTCGGCTCCATATTTATTGGAAATCCCAAAGCTTATTCTGTTTTCACTTCATTCTGCTGCAACGCACAAAAAAGCCCCTTCATAATATCATATGAAGGGGCTTTTTTTGTCTGAACCATCCAGAGAACAGTTATTCGTCTATATCTACCTTGAGAATTTTATCCCCAGGCTGCAGTGCATCACCGACCTTGGCCGATACAGCAGTGACAATACCATCAATCTCAATGTTGATCGGGGTCTGCATCTTCATGGCCTCCATCACCGCAACCTTGTCTCCGGCTGAAACGCTCTGTCCTTCTTCAACGGAAATCTCACAGATATTTCCTGCAAAGGTGGCACGTACATCACCGGCCTTGGCAAGGACAAGTATTTCTTCTTTGGACATGGTGGCAGGTTTTGCAACTGCGCCCTCAGCAAGATCCGCCTCAAATGTGTAAACCCTCTGGTGATGGTCAACGTTCAGGTAAACACTGGTCTCTCCATCTTCATCCTTGATGGAAGGCCCAACTTCCACCCGATGTTCTTTCCCGGTGTGGTCGGTGAAGCTGATTGTCTCTCCTGCTTCAAATCCGCCTTCATGGAGGAAGATGGATGGAGGCAGAACGTAGACCTTACCGAATTTTGATTCAAATTTAAAGAACTCAACGGCATCGTTGGGGTGCTGGAGATAGAGAACCAGTTGCTGGTCGGTTGGCTCTTCGCCAATCCGGTCAGTGAGTATCTCTTTTTCCTTCTCGATATCCATGTCACCGATATCTTCCACTCCGCCTTCTTCTTCAAGGACTTTCTTCCAGTCTTTGCCGAGGACCTTCTCGAAAATCCACTCTTCCGGCTCGTAGAACGGAAAAGGTCCATACTTGCCAAGAAGGAGATTTCTCAGGTCACCGGATGCATTGCCATAGCGTTCGCCACCCTGGACATTGGAGACGGCTGTTGTCCAGAGAATCTGGGAGCCGGGGGTAACCGACCAGTAGTTGCCAAGTTCTTTTTGAACACGGGGCAGCTCTTTATGCAGAATATCCGGCATTTTATCAAGGAATCCGCCCTTTACTGCCTGCTCAAGACTGGAACCCATGGCTCCACCGGGAAGCTTATGGATCTGCACAGTGGGCTGGAACCCTTTGATTTGTGACTCAAACGCCTGATAATGCTGGCGTTCATCCCGAATAACCTCAGAGGTCTCAATAACGGCTTCTTCATCTATGGTGGCGGCATTGTAACCAAGGTCCTTCAATGTCTGGATAACAGTGAGTATTGGGGGCGGACCGTAGAATCCGGTAAAGGAGGCGTCACCCGCATCAACAATGGTGGCTCCGTTTTGAACAGCGGCCACGATGCGCCCTATGTCGTTGCCGTCGGTATTAT
>Ga0256834_1001526_pt1 | contig 15475 bp, 11 predicted proteins | sample 4281140metaG_FD_190536 | JGI IMG/M metagenome (GOLD analysis project Ga0256834, IMG submission 190536) | Hydrothermal vent microbial communities from East Pacific Rise, Pacific Ocean - 4281-140 | ecosystem: Environmental > Aquatic > Marine > Hydrothermal vents | place: Pacific Ocean: East...
CAGGTATGTTGATAAAGGACATAAAAAGGGTAGCGTAGTCATATCTGTGGGGCACTAAAAACCTAACACACACCCTGAGGCAGTCCGTCACGAAAAGCAATCAACACGGACGTATCTCCGACACTATCTAGTAAAAGAGGATTGCGGTTATCATTTGCAGGCACGGGTGTGAGTGAGCCGTTAACGGCTAGTGACTTTGGGTTCATGTGATTGCTCTCTTTTGCGATTGCTAAAATACCGGCAAGATCACCATAAAGATCAATTTTTGGCTCTTTTTCACCGTCTTTTGGGGTTAGTATGATTTTGTCGATTAGTCTTCTTAAATGTTCTGAAGCTTCTGCGCGTTTGCCTTCCTGATTTAGAAGTCCCCTTAAATTCTCGATACTTTTGCGATAACATGTTGCCATGCATGGGTGTAAGAGCGGCTTGTTCTCCCGCTTGGCGTTAAAAATCTGTTCATCCAGCGCCTCAAGGCGCAGCTCAATATTTTCCAGTTCTTGTCTGAAACTGGCAGCAGGTAAGCCATCTTTGGCTGCTTTTACAATGTTATTTTTTTCACGGATTAACTTGGCTTGTTCCTTTTGGTATCGCTCCAAAGATGAGCTGTTTGCCTTGATAAGTTCATTCATATGCTTGGTATATTCTTCGCAGAATATTTGCACTAACTCATCACGCATAAGATGGCTTTACAGGCCGCTCAATACATAATTATCCAGCTTGTCACACCGTATTGTTCGGTGATTTGCACATACCGCATCACCTTTATTTTTTGCGTTGGAACAGGCGTAATGGGTTCGGAACAACTGAATAATTATCGCTACACTCACCGCATTTGATTAGCCCTGAAAGCAGATGTTTTGCACGTCTGGTATTGTGAAGCTGATTTTCTGATGACCGATCGATATGCTTTTGTCGCATCTTTGCTGCATTCCAAAGCTTTTGATCTATGATCCTGAATTCAGGGATTTCTTTGATGATCCATTCAGACTTATCGTTATATTTGCCGATATTTTTCCCAGTATCAAGGTTCTTGGTAATGCGCTGGCGGTTCCAGATCAGTCTTCCGATGTAGATTTCATTGTTTAAAATACCAACACCGCGCTTGCGGTTACCATTGATCGTTGCTTGCGACCACGGCTTGCCTGATGGACTGGGAACGCCTTCTTTGTTCAAGGTCGCCGCGATTGTTCTTGGAGATTTATTCTCAATTGCATATTCCTTAAATATGCGCCTGATGATTTCTGCTTGTTCAGGGATAATTTCACGCTCGCCCTTAACGACTTCACCGTTGTCATCAAATCTTCGTACAACCCGATAGCCGTATGGAGCAGCGCCAATCGCCTTGCCTGCTTCAACACGCCCTCTGAGACCTCGACGTGTTTTATCTGCAAGGTCTTTCAAAAATAGGGCGTTCATGGTTCCCTTAAGTCCGATATGAAGTGCCGATATTTCTCCTTCAGAAAGAGTAAATATCTTCACACCGGCAATTCCATGTGACATGGTCCAATGGAGCAGGACACCCCAGTTAAGAGTCATACACTCAAACTGAGGAAACGAAATATGAAGACGAGAAAGAAGTACCCGAAGGAATTCAAGCTGGACGCTGTCAGTCTTGTATTGGATAAGGGCTATACCCGGGCAGAGGCCGCCCGTAGCCTGGAAATTGAAGCCAATCTGTTGGGCCGCTGGGTCAGGGAGCACCAAGCTGATGACAATGGCCAGGCCTTTCGTGGCAATGGCAAACTGACCCCCGAACAGGAAGAGATTCGCAAGCTCAAGGCTCAGGTCAAACGCCTTCAGGTGGAGAAAGACATCTTAAAAAAGGCGACGGTATTCTTTGCAGCAGAAACGAAATGAAATACGCTTTCATCACCCAGCATAAGGATACCTGGCCCGTTTGCCTGCAATGTCAGGTTCTGGGTGTGACACGCAGTGGCTATTACCGTTGGCAAGCCCCGGAGGACAGCAGACAATCGGATCCCGAGTATGAGGAGATGCTAGGGTGGGTCAAGGATCTGGCGGTATCCTCCAAGCACAGCTACGGCAGCCGGCGTATGAAAGCCGCCTTGAATGCCTTGGGCTATCCGGTGAGCCGTAGCAAGGCCCGGAAACTGATGCGTGAAGCCGGTGTTCAGGTTCGCCACCGCAAAAAATACAAGGTCACGACAGACAGCAATCACAAGCAACCTGTGTTCGATAACCTGCTGGATCGGCAGTTTGATGTTCACAGCCTGATCAGGTCTATGTATCTGATATTACATACCTTTGGACGCGGGAAGGCTGGTTGTACCTAGCCGTTGTGATCGATCTGTATTCCAGAAAAGTGGTGGGCTGGAGCATGAGTACACGGATGAAAGCGCAGCTGGTTTGTGATGCGCTGACCATGGCGCTGTGGCGTCGAAAACCGAAAGCGGGATTGATTCACCATTCTGACCGGGGTTCACAATATGCCAGCAAAGCCTTTCGTCGATTATTGGACACACATGGCACCCAGGGCAGCATGAGCCGCAAGGGGAACTGCTGGGACAATGCCGTGGCAGAAAGCTTCTTTGGCAGCCTGAAACAGGAGCGTGTGCTGTGGACATACTACCAGACCCGCCTGGAAGCCCAGCAGGATGTACTGGACTATATCACGATGTTTTACAACAGCCAGCGATTGCACTCATATCTGGGTTATCTCAGTCCAAATGCATACGAAAAGCAATCACAGGAATTGGACGATGCGGCTTAACTGGGGTGTCCGAAATTCTTTGACCATGTCAGTTTCCCCGTCCGTTCTATCCTCAGGAGACGCTCTAGGCTTCGAATTATTATTCTCAGGCAAGAGCTTATATGGTGCATTCAAGGCATCAAGCCTATGTCTGCACCAGTGAACGTGTGACCGTTCAATTACCATTCAGGGGAGCCTCCAAGCTGCCCCCGAAACCCCCATGGCCAAGGGAGAATTCCATATCTCCCTTTGAAATCCCTTCGACCAAGAGGGCATTTCATAGCCCCTCTGGACACCCTCGACCAACCGTCTGCCGTTTGGATGCCGTGAGCGTTTCCCCGCTCAACCCTGACCACTGTTTCGCCAGTGGATGACGACCAAGGAAACATCCTTGGATGTGATGAAGTAAGCGCTAGGAGTAAACATCCTGAATAATCTACAACTCAGAAAGGTTTTTGGTTGGTTGTTCAGAGATATTCCCTTATTCTCTTTTCTGATGCTTTTGGCATGAGCCCGTTGAATATTTTGAGCCGGCTGGCCAAAAAATGGAAAAGAATAAAGGTAAGAGATGTTTGAACAAACCTTCAAAAATATAGATAACGTCCTATGGAAAGAGGCTGGCTGCACAACGGAGCTAGATTACACAGAGCAAACATCATGGATGCTGTTCCTGAAATACCTTGATGATCTTGAGCAGGAGCGTGCCATGGAGGCTGAGCTTGTTGACAAAACCTACGAGTTCATCATTGACAAGCCACATCGATGGTCTGGCTGGGCTGCACCAAAAAAAGCAGACGGGTCATTTGATCATGACAAGGCGCTGATTGGTGATGACCTGATTGAGTACGTGAATCAGAAACTTTTCCCCTATCTGCAAGCTTTCAAACAGCGAGCCACTTCCTCGGATACAATCGAATATAAAATCGGTGAGATTTTTGGAGAGGTCAAAAACAAGTTTCAAAATGGGTACAGCTTACGTGATGCTCTAGAGCTGATGGATGGGTTGCGCTTTCGCTCGCAAAAAGAAAAGCATGAGCTATCCCATCTTTATGAAGCCAAGATCAAAAACATGGGTAATGCTGGTCGTAACGGAGGTGAGTATTACACGCCGCGCCCGTTGATCCGCGCCATGATTAACGTCGTGAAGCCGAAGATTGGTGAACGCATATATGATGGCGCAGTGGGATCAGCTGGCTTCTTGTGTGAAGCCCATGATTATTTGCGCCAAGGTGAATTGACCACCAGCCAGCTTCAAACGCTCCAGACCAAGACTTTCTACGGCAAGGAAAAGAAGCCTCTCGCTTATGTGATTGCGATCATGAATATGATCCTGCACGGCATTGATGCACCAAATATTATCCATACCAACACACTGGCAGAAAATCTTGCTGATGTTCAAGAAAAAGATCGTTTCGATGTGATTCTTGCTAATCCGCCATTCGGTGGAAAAGAGCGCAAGGAGGTACAGCAAAACTTCCCGATCAAGACTGGCGAAACGGCCTTCCTCTTTCTACAGCACTTCATTAAACATCTGAAGGCTGGAGGCAGGGGAGCAGTTGTTATCAAGAACACCTTTTTATCAAACGCAGATAATGCGGCAACAGCGTTGCGCAAAGAGTTACTGGAAAGTTGTAACTTGCACACAATACTTGATTGTCCGGCCAAAACATTTCTCGGGGCTGGGGTGAAAACGGTTGTGCTGTTTTTCGACAAGGGCGCGCCGACACGCAAAGTCTGGTATTACCAGCTTGATCCTGGACGTAGTCTTGGCAAGACGAATGCCCTTAATGATGATGATCTAAAGGAGTTTGTTGAATTACAAGCCAGCTTTGCTGATACAGATAAATCATGGTCGATAAATATCGTGGATATTGGTATGGATACGTTTGACTTATCAGTGAAAAACCCTAACAAGGTTGAGGAAGCCCCACTCCGTGAGCCAGAAGACATCATTGCCGAAATGGTTGCATTGGATGCAGAAAGCACCAAAATCCTTGAAGATATCAGGGGTATGCTATGAGGGAGGGGTGGCGTACGGTAAAGCTTGAGGATGTTTGCTATTTGGACAAGCAGTCATTTACCGGCTCAGACCTACCATATATAGGGATGGAAAATATTGAGGGTGGAACAGGCTGCTTCCATGGTTCTCTGGAGTCAAGAGACGTAAAAAGTAATACCTTTCATTTTAAACCTACACATCTTTTGTATGGTCGCTTAAGGCCATATCTCAACAAGGTTTTATTGCCAGAAGTTGAGGGGCACTGCTCCACAGAAATATTCCCAATACAAACCAAAGCTGGATTACAAAAAAAGTTTCTTTTCTATTGGCTTACAAGCACCTTAATAGTTGATAAAATAAACAAAACATGCACAGGCGCAAGAATGCCTCGCGCAAACTTTAAGGAAGTTCTGAAATTCAACTTTCCTTTGCCCCCGCTCGAAGAGCAAAAGCGCATTGTTGCCATTCTTGATGAAGCGTTTGAAGGGATTGAAAAGGCGGTTGCCAATGCCGAAAAGAATCTTGTCAACGCCCGCCAGCTATTTGAAAGCTATCTGAACTCTATCTTTACCAAGAAAGGTGAAGGATGGAGAAAAAATATGCTTAGTGAAATATGTGTAGGAAAGATAACTGATGGAACACACCAAACCCCAAAATATTTTAATGAAGGCCATATTTTTTTATCATCAAAAAATGTGACAAGTGGTTTAATAGACTGGGAGAATGTAAAATATCTTGATGACAGGCAACATATGGAGATGCAAAAACGGCTATCTCCTCAAATAAACGATATTTTGCTGGCAAAAAATGGAACTACTGGCGTAGCAGCAATTGTTGATAAAGATATAATTTTTGATATTTATGTTAGTTTAGCACTACTTAGGCCATCAGAAAAAATTATACCTCGATTTCTTTGGCACTTCATAAACTCACCTGTTGCAAAAAAACAATTCAATAAACGTCTAAAAGGCATTGGTGTTCCTAATTTGCATTTAAAGGAAATCCGAGAAGTTGTCATTTCATACCCAGAAAAATTAGCTGAACAAGAAGCAATGGTAACTGATCTTGATAAATTGCTTGAATATAGAAATAGGCTTGAAGAAATCTGCCAGAAAAAACTCACGGCTCTTGCTGAGTTAAAACAATCTATTTTGCAAAAGGCATTTTCTGGAGAATTGACATTGAACAATAAGGTTGTTGCCTTTCCTGCTTCACAGTCAGTTAAAGAAACGGAAAGCCTATCACCAGAATTTACAGCCAATATACTTGCTTTTGCTTATCACCGTCATGCCTCAAAAAAACGAAACAAGACCTTTGGTCGTGTAAAGGCACAAAAAACGCTACATCTAGTTGAGAGTGTTGGTGGGGTTGAGTTGGGGCGTAATCCCATAAAGGATGCGGCTGGGCCAAACGATTTTCAACACATGCTTAGGGCCGAAGACTGGGCGAAAGCCAATCAGTTTTTTGAATTTGTAAGTAGGGGTGAAGATAAGGGCTATGATTTCGAAAAACTTGCTCGATACGATGAGTTGATGGCAGGTGTCTTTGCCACCATCAAATCCTATCAGGATAAACTAGAGCGGGTTATTGATCTCGTTATTCCCAAGAATTCAAGGGAAACGGAACTGTTAGCTACCGTTTACGCAGCGTGGAATAACCTTGTTCTTGATGGATGTGAAATTACAGATGAGGCAATTATCAGAGAGGCCAGAGAAAATTGGCATTCTGAAAAGATGAAAATCCCAGTTGCGGAGTTTCAAAAGGCTATTCGCATCATACGGAACAAGGGGCTTGTCCCTGATGGTAAGGCCAAACGAGTTGGTGGACAGGAGAGCCTATTTTGAACGAAGCCGTAACTCATATCATTTTGCATCAGTCAGTGCTGCATAAGACACACAGGGAGGATCATTTCTAATGATTGAGAGCATTAGGATAAAATCTGCTGCTAGCTTTGGAACTGATGAGCAAGTTATTGATAGCTTATCAAACAATAACTTTTTCTATGGAGCAAACGGCTCTGGAAAAACGACGATTTCAAGAGTGATAGCGGATGAGGATGGCTATCCTCTATGTTCGGTAACTTGGCGTGGCGGTAACAAGCTGGAAACACTTGTGTATAACCGTGATTTTGTTGATACGAACTTTAACCCAGACTCTGAGTTAAAAGGAATATTCACTCTTGGCGAGAAAAATGATGCTGATTTGAAGGCGATAGAAGATGCTAAGGCAGATGCCGATGAACTGGAAAAAGCTATTCAGGGAAAAAAGAAGACCTTGGCCGGTGAGGATGGCAATGGAGGAAAAGAAGAAGAACTGACAAGCTTGGAGAACGAATTCAAGGAACAGTGTTGGACATTAAAGAAAAAATATGACCAAGACTTCAAAGAAGCATTTAAAGGTTTCAGAAATGATGCGGAAAAATTCAAGGCTAAGCTTCTCACTGAGGTAGAAAGCAATAAAGCAGATTTACAGACATTTGAAGAGTTGAAGGCTAAATGCGTAACTGTCTTTGCGGATGATCTTGAAAAGATGAGTCTTATTCCGCAGTTGCTGTACTCTGATCTGGTCAATCTTGAAACGGCAGATATTCTGGCCAAGAAAGTTATCGGAAAGGAAGACGTAGATATTGCGGCTATGATCACAAACCTGGGCAATAGTGACTGGGTAAAGCAAGGGCGGGCTTACTATGACAAAAATGATGGGACTTGCCCTTTTTGCCAGCAAGAAACAGATGAAGCCTTTGCCGAGAGCTTGAACAAGTATTTTGACGAAACTTATCTAAATGATATTGGTGCAATTGAGCAACTAGCAACGAACTATGAGGCGCATAGCACCGCCATTATCCAGCGCCTGCAAAGTATAATTGATGCTAGCCCGCAATATCTTGACTGTGAAAAGCTGGAATCACAGAAGAGTGTGATTGAAACAAGGATCAGCGCAAATAAGCAGCATATAGAACGTAAGAAAAAGGAGGCTAGTCTTGTTATTGAGTTGGTGACATTGAAAGAGACATTGGGTGAAATAAGTCAGGCGATTAAAGAAGCAAACAAAGAAATAGGACTTCACAACAAAACTGTAGACAACATAGGTCAAGAGAAGCGCAACCTTACTTCGCAAATATGGAAATATATTACTGAAGAAGCCAAGTCTGTTTATGATAGCTATAAAGGCAGGAAAATGCCTCTGGAAACCGCGATTACTGGTCTAAAGAAAGGCATTGCAGAGAAGCAGGGCGAGAAGAAAATAAAGACCGATGAGATAAGAGAGTTAGAAAAGAAGATCACAAGCATTCAGCCCACCGTTGATGAAATAAATGCTCTGTTGTCATCGTTTGGATTTTCTGGATTTGAAATCTCTAAATCACAGAAAGAAGGGTATTACAGCATTGTTCGCCCTGATGGTTCAGAGGCCAAAGAGACCCTCAGTGAGGGAGAGCGATCTTTTGTTACCTTCCTATATTTCTATCACTTGTTAAAGGGGAGTACATCTGAAAGCGGGATGACACAAAGTCGTGTTGTTGTCATTGATGATCCGGTTTCAAGTCTTGACAGTGATATTTTGTTTATTGTGAGCAACCTGATTAAGAGACTATTCGGTGAGGTGCGCTCTGGCACAGGTCATATCAAACAAGTGTTTGTCTTGACTCATAATGTCTATTTCCACAAAGAGATCGCGTTCAATCCAAAACGTACCAGTGGTGCAATGAGCGAAGAGACATTTTGGATTGTAAAGAAGATTGACCAGTTTTCGGTTACTGAAAAACATAGCGATAACCCGATAAAAACCTCTTATGAATTATTGTGGAACGAGGTAAAAGATGAAAATCGTTCAATTCTAACTATACAAAATACATTGAGACGGATTTTGGAAAATTACTTCAAAATACTTGGCAATATCAATAATGACAAAATTGCTGACAAATTTGAAGGTAAGGAAAAGCAAGTTTGTGGATCGCTCTTTTCATGGGTAAATGATGGGTCGCATTTTGCACTCGATGACCTTTATGTGAGCTGTGATGCTGCAGCGGTAGAAACATATCTAAATGTCTTCAAAAAAATATTTGATAAAGCCGGACATATGGCACATTACAATATGATGATGGGCTTAACAGAAGAAGATGGTGTGGTAGAAGAGGCGAATGATAACCTTCAAGATGTTCAGAAAGTTATGTTATGAATGAAGCAGAAACTCGTGCTGAACTGATTGACCCCGCCCTGAAAGAAGCAGGATGGGGTGTGATTGAAGGCAGTCGGGTTCGACGCGAGGTCATAACGCTAGGCCGCTTGCAGGGTGCAGGCAAACGGGCAAAACAAGATATCGCTGATTATGTCCTTTTTTACAAAGGGCAAAAACTCGCTGTTATCGAAGCAAAGCGTAGCGATCTCCCCGATACCGAGGGTGTAGGGCAAGCTAAGAAATACGCTGAGAAGTTACAGACCCGCTTCACCTATTCCACCAATGGTGTCGGCATCTATCAGATCGATATGCACATTGGCACCGAGTGCTATGTTGATCGCTATCCTACTCCAGATGAATTGTGGGATCATACATTTGCAGAAGCCAATGAATGGCGCAACCGTTTTGGAGCTATTCCATTTGAGGATAGGGGCGGACAGTGGCAGGCACGTTATTATCAGCACAATGCCATCAATAAGACGTTGGAATCCATCGCTGATGGTAATGATCGTATTTTGCTCACCCTCGCTACAGGAACGGGTAAAACCTTTATCGCATTTCAGCTGGCATGGAAGCTCTTCCATAGTCGTTGGAATTTAAGCCACGAGCCAAATCGCCGTCCGCGTATCCTGTTTCTGGCTGATCGTAACATTTTGGCTGATCAGGCTTACAACTCATTTTCAGCATTCCCAGAAGATGCGCTGATAAGGATCGACCCTGAGACAATTCGCAAGAAAGGCCGTGTGCCGAAGAATGGCAGTGTCTTCTTTACTATCTTCCAAACCTTTATGTCTGGCCAAGATGATGAAGGTAATTCAGTGCCGAGCTTTGGCGAATATCCGCCGGACTTCTTCGATTTCATCGTGATAGATGAGTGTCATCGGGGTGGGGCGAATGATGAGAGTAATTGGCGTGACATTCTGGAGTATTTTTCACCCGCAGTGCAGCTTGGTCTAACTGCTACGCCAAAGCGTAAACACAATGCGGATACCTATGCTTATTTTGGGGAGCCCGTTTACATTTACTCCCTGAAAGAAGGGATCAATGATGGTTTCCTGACTCCCTTCAAAGTGAAACAGATCGCGACCACACTTGATGACTACGTTTACACTTCAGATGATCAACTTATTGAAGGTGAGATTGAAGAAGGCAGGCGCTATGTCGAAGATGACTTCAATCGCACCATAGAGATCAAGGAACGTGAAAAGTATCGTGTCAAGCTGTTCATGGATACAATTGATCAGAGCCAGAAGGCACTTGTGTTCTGTGCTACGCAGGAACACGCTCTTGCAGTGCGTGATTTGATAAATCAGATGAAGACCAGCAAGGTGCCAAATTACTGTGTCCGTGTAACGGCTAATGATGGTGAATTAGGTGAACAGCATTTGCGTACTTTTCAGGATAATGAAAAGACAATTCCAACGATCCTGACAACCTCACAAAAGCTTTCCACTGGTGTGGATGCACGTAATATAAGGAATATCATTCTAATGCGCCCCGTGAACTCTATGATCGAGTTCAAGCAGATTGTCGGGCGCGGAACCCGCCTGTTTGATGGTAAAGATTATTTCACAATTTATGACTTCGTGAAGGCCTATGAGCATTTTAGTGACCCCGAATGGGATGGTGAGCCATTAGAACCAGAGCCATGCAAGCGATGTGGGAATATTCCTTGCACCTGTGAAATACAACCTCCAACGGAATGTCCCGTGTGTGGTCAGCTACCCTGCAAATGTGAGCGACCCCTTGAACCATGTGAAAATTGTGATGAAATCCCTTGTGTCTGCAAGAAAAGAGTCAAAGCAAAGATCAAACTTGCGGATGGCAAGGAGCGCACCATTCAACACATGATGGCGACAACCTTCTGGAGTCCAGATGGTAAACCCATGTCAGCAGCAGAATTTATAGAACGTTTGTTCGGCGACTTGCCCGAGTTATTTAAAGATGAAGACGAGTTAATAAGCTTGTGGGGTAAACCAGACACACGTAAAGCACTGTTAGAAAGCCTGTCTGAAAAAGGATATGGGGATGAGCAGTTGTTAGAAATACGTCAGATGATAAATGCTGAGAAAAGCGATCTCTATGATGTTCTGGCATATGTCGCTTTTGCACTTGCTCCTATAACACGTGAAGAGCGTGTGGAGATTCATAGGGAGCAAATATATTCAGGATATGATGAAAAGCTTCAAGGATTTATCCAGTTTGTGCTTGCACAGTACATCAAAGAAGGCGTGGGTGAACTGGAGCAAGAAAAGTTGCCGGATTTATTAGAGCTGAAATACTGTGCAATAGGCGATGCCGCTACTCAGCTTGGTGGTGTAGCACGAATTCGTGATACCTTCATTGGTTTTCAGAAATATTTATATCAGGGGAGCAATGCATGATAGAGCCAACAATAATCTGCCCAAATTGCTCGACTGAGATTAAAGTCACAGAGTCATTGGCTGCACCACTTATTCAAGCTACACGTCAGAAATATGAGGTAAAGATCGCTGAAAAAGAAGCAGATGTTTCAAAACGTGAAGCAGAGTTACGTGACCAGCAAAAAATCGTTACAGATGCGCAAAAAGCTATTGATGAACAAGTAGATGAAAAGCTGAAGTCAGAACGTAAAGTGATCGCTGCTGATGAGGCCAAAAAAGCCAAATCGGCTGCTGCGTCTGATTTGGAGTTAAAAACAAAAGAACTAACTGAACTCCAAGAGATTCTTGAAGAGAGAAATATAAAACTAGAAGAAGCGCAGAAAGCTCAAGCAGATTTAATCCGAAAACAGCGCGAACTTGATGATGCAAAACGTGAACTGGATTTAACTGTTGAGAAACGTGTTCAGTTATCAATATCTGAGGTTCGAGAAAAAGCAAAAAAGGAAGCAGAAGACAGCTTGAAATTTAAAGTTTTGGAAAAAGAAGAACAGATTGCTTCAATGCAAAACAAAATTGAAGAGTTAAAGCGTAAGGCAGAGCAAGGATCACAGCAGCTTCAGGGAGAAGTCATGGAGCTAGAACTGGAAGATACACTTCGTTCTAAATTCCCATTCGATACCATTGAGCCAGTTGCCAAAGGGGAGTTTGGCGGGGATGTGATTCAGCGCGTTATTTCACCGATGGGACTTTCATGTGGTGCTATCTTATGGGAATCCAAGCGTACCAAGAATTGGAGCGATTCTTGGCTTGCCAAATTGCGCGGAGATCAGCGGACAGCTAAGGCTGAAATTTCTGTTCTTATATCTCAGGCATTGCCAAAGGACATCGAAAGCTTTAGTCATGTAGATGGGGTTTGGGTTACTGCCCCACAATATGCTTTTCCGCTTGTAATATCACTTCGGCAGACCTTAATCGAAGTTGCTAACTCAAAGCAGTCTCAGGAAGGCCAGCAGACTAAAATGGAACTGGTATATGACTATCTTACCGGCCCACGTTTCCGTCATCGTGTTGAAGCTATTGTAGAAAAATTCTCAGATATGCAGGCAGACTTGGATAGAGAGAAAAAATCTATGACTCGTCTATGGGCAAAACGTGAGGCTCAAATACAGGGTGTTATTGAATCGACTGTTGGAATGTATGGCGATTTACAAGGCATTGCGGGGCGTGCGCTGCAAGAAATAGAAGGTTTGGAAATGCCATTGATAGAAAGTGACATCAATGATTGAGGGCTATGGAAGCACTGGTCAAGTGCAGAGATGAATTCAAGGCCTATAACATTAATCAATTCTTACGGTTACAAGGAAGCCACATAAATATGGAAGATGGAATGTTATGAGTTACGATGACTGGAAAGCAGAAACACAAGAGAGATTGCCTAAGAGTGCTATTTACCGCATGTTAAGGGTGAAATGTGATGATGACCCTGCTGGCAATCAGGTGTTATCTCTTGTTGATGACGCAACTTTTTTTGCATATCAAAAAACCAAAACAATTCTTATGCACATGGGGGAATTTACTCTCCATGATGGCGATCACTTATTTCGAGTTTTGACGTTAATGGAGAAACTACTTTCTCCAGAAAAAATTGAAGAGCTTTCAGTTCCAGAATTGATGCTACTAATACTTAGTGCATTTTTTCACGATATTGGCATGGCGGCTGACGAAAAGGATGTTTGTTCATGGAGAAAGGTTTGGGATTTATCTCCGGCGTTATCAGATGAAGAGAAAGATGAGTACAGTAAATTTCTGAGATTCTATCTGTCAAAACCCGAGCTGATCTCACTGATTAAATCGTATGTCACGCAAGGAAAAAATAGCGACGCAGATTTGTTAAAAAACTATATAATCTCCGACTACATCCGTTCTACACATGCCGAACGAGCAATAGAAATTATTGAAAAATATTGGTTGGACAAAATAAAATATAGAGATGTCGATTTAACCACCGAGTTTGCAGGTATTTGTTTTAGTCATAATGACGCTGCTCTTTCACTCTTGGAGCTAGAAAGAAGCTATCTTTGTGGGGGTGGTATATATGCTAATTTTCAGTTGGTCGCTGTAATTCTGAGGCTTGCAGATATTCTTGATTTTGATGCAAAAAGAACACCACCGGTATTATTCTCACATCTTTTTGTAAGGAACCCGATATCAATTAAGGAATGGAACAAACATAGAGCTATTGAGGCATGGTCAATCAGCGAGGAATTGATTCAATTCCATGCCAAATGTAAACATCCCGCTATTGAAGCTTCAATTCATGATTTTTGCGATATTATCGATAATGAGCTAAGTGCCTGTAATAATATTATTTCATCAATAAACGATTTCGATAGAGACCAAGGTAAAAAACATTCCATTAATATTCCCTTTAAAGTGGATAGATCAAAGATTGAAACAAAGAAAAACATCAGTGGTAAACCATTGTATCTATATCAAAAAGTACAGTTCAATTTGAGCAAAAGTCAAGTTATAGATTTATTGATGGGAACAAAATTATATGGTGATCCAGAAGTCGCTCTTAGAGAGTTATTGCAAAATTCAATTGATGCCTGTTTGTTGCGAAGTGCCATGGAAAAAAGTTGGGGTAATTTGTACGAGCCAGAGATACATATAAAATATTCAACGGAAAATGATGGGGATGTACTTGAAATAATCGACAATGGAACTGGGATGGATCAGTACATTATTGATAATTATTATTCGAAAGTCGGTGCGTCATTTTATAAATCGCCAGATTTTCATGAACTGAAATCTAAATCAAAAGCCGAGTTCACGCCGACATCAAGATTCGGTATCGGAATATTATCTTGCTTTATGGTTGCAGATACATTGGTCGTAGATACCAGAAGAGTTTATGCCCCTCATGATTCTAGTGAGGCTATCGATATTACTATTGAAGGCCAAGAAAGTATATTTTGGATAAAACAGGGTCAACGAGAAGTTCCTGGAACATCAACTAAACTATTCCTCAGAAAAAACGTAAATCCATGGGATGATTTGAGTGAAGATGAGTTCATTCAATCCGTTGAAAATGTTGTGCCTAATCCTCCATTCAAGATAATAATAGAAACCAAATCACATCAGAAAGTAAGAGATGAAAACTCATTTGAAGAAATAAAGGCGGAATCACTAAAAAATCATACATGGGACGAGCATGAGAACATAAAGGAATTCCATATAGATTTGAATGATGACAGCTTAGGGATAAAAGGTTCTGTAGTTGTCGCAGTTTTGGAGTCTCATGGCTTACCTGTTTCTTGTATTGAAATGACTTCTAAGTCTATTGATATAGAAGGAGAAAATTTTCCTTTAGAGAAAAGTTTGAAAATGAGAAGTAATGAAATTAATGAATCTACAACATCAATAACTATTAATAACAATGGTGAAATAGAACAATCGGACTCATACAATTATCTCTGCAAGTCCAAATCCCGACTGTCATTACATGGAATTGAAGTCCCTACAACATTATTCCCCGAACCTTGGGGGATGCAAAAAAATCAAGTAAAACTAAATTGGCCATTCCCAATGGTGGTAGTGGTAGATGTTTGTGGAAGCATGGATTTAGACCTTAATTCTTCTAGAACCCAAATAATAATGAGCGAAAAATGGCAAAAATTAGAAGCGATATTGGCTTTCGAAATATGCTCATGGATTGCTAACTCGGTATCTACTGAATATTGGGATAAGCTGGTAGAACTACTAAACAGCAATACTGCAAATGAGATTTTTATTGACAGCCTAAGTCGGGTTGAAAAGACGGAAATAGATGGAGATTAGATAGTTGTTTGTGATTTTTATTTTGATCAATTAATTCTATGGCCGATTGCTAGGATCAAGGGCAAAAAGCCCTTAAAGCAATCTCTCTCTGAATATTATCAATTGATGCCAGAGCATTCCTACGCTGATGCGTAGAATCCTGCCCCGAAAAAGTTGGCGGCTCGCTCATCTGACCGGCTTGCGCTATCGGTATTCCCCAAAAACATATTTGGGCCGGAACCAGTACACCAGGGTTGGCAGTAACATCAGGGCGGTGAATACGTCGATCACCAAGGCCTCGCCGATGAACATGGCCAGCCCCCAGGTATTGGCCAGATCTGTCGCCACCAGGGGGATGAAGCTGCCCAGCAGCACCACCACGGACACGATAACCGCCGATCCGGTGGT
>Ga0256834_1001527_pt1 | contig 15468 bp, 20 predicted proteins | sample 4281140metaG_FD_190536 | JGI IMG/M metagenome (GOLD analysis project Ga0256834, IMG submission 190536) | Hydrothermal vent microbial communities from East Pacific Rise, Pacific Ocean - 4281-140 | ecosystem: Environmental > Aquatic > Marine > Hydrothermal vents | place: Pacific Ocean: East...
AACCAATATGGAACAAGAGATATATATGAGAAAAATGGAAACACTCAAAAGATAGTCTTTTACAACGATCCATTTGCCTCAAAATATACTCTAGATTCTTTTCATGACTGAGAAAGTGAGGGATATGAAAACTTTCACGAAGAAAAATGACTTTGATGGGAGGAATCAAATAAGTCCCTTCTGAGTTTTGCTTCATGAGAAAATGTCGGAGAAGCAACAAAAAAATACTTCAGTTTTTCTCTTATAAACCTCGGAGATCCTGTGGTCAGTATGAAAAAAATTCAAAGGGAATTTTCTTCTTCAACTTCTCTTGAAAAATCATTTGATCCAACAATAGGGACGCTTCTCTCAGAAGGAGACAATGTTATATGATATCAAGTGTTTGACTATAACAACGATCAAAGAGATGATGTTGTTTTGATAAAAACCGATGGATATATAGAGCTTTTGGAGAATAAAAATATACCAGGAAATTATCTCAAAAAATGAAATCTAGTTTATGCTGTTGATGGATGACCAGTACGACTCGTAAAGACGTGAGATTTTACGTGAGATAGCTATGATGATATATTTTTTGTGAGTGAGTCATGAGAGCCTGTTCTCTTCAATAATCATACCAAAGACTTTACCCGTGTCTCTTTAGAAGAACAATTTTCTCTCAGTGGAAGTATCATCCAAGTAGAAGTGTATGATATGGACAACGATGGAACAGATGATATCATATCTCTCGATGATGCTGGACAGATACATATCCTTTATGGAGGAGGAACTCCTGAAAATCCAGTATTTACCAAACTCAAGGTTGGAGATGGGTATGGAATAAAACTTTCAGATACTATTCTTTCTCGTGGATGAGCTGTGTATTTTGATGAGCTTCCTGATATATCTTCTGGTATAGATTCGGAGGATTTGATTACCAGTAATGAAGAATTTGTTGCAGAGATAAACAGTGCTGTTATATCATGATGAGAACAACCAGAGCCAGAGTTTTGGAATGAGTATCTCGCTGATAAGCTCCTTTTTGTAACACTTCCTTACACTCCTTATGATATCGATTTTGCATCACTGACTCCAGAGCAGCAACTTGTTGCCTCGGTCAATGCTGGAATAGACACTACTAACTATCCTGAACTGGACGCATCTCTCAATGCAGGAGTGAACTCTCTACAAGACTTTATCACAGATAATAACTCCTACATATCCTATAACAGTTCTTACGGACAATCAAAAAGTACTTCCTTTCTTCGTAGCGAATATGCTGATACGCAAGGACTCATTATCGCAAAACGTTTTACTGACCTCACTCCAGAGTTTCTGCAAACAGGAGATCTCGTTGAGGTAGAACTGACTCTTGAAAATACAGGAACAACAACACTCAATAATGTTGCATATGTGGATGTACTCCCTCGTAATTTTACTCTAGAATCTGAGGAGATTACGGTAATCTCGCAAGAGGGAAAGACTATTCCTGTAAAGAAATGACTGGGTATATATGACATACTCATAGATGGTTTCTTCCTGCTCCCAGGAGAAAAGGTCACACTTACTTATACCCTAAGAACGCTTCCTCTCAAATATGGATATTTACAAGTTGGGCTTTTTGAAGAGTGAGAACTTGGAGACGATGAGTATGGAGATATCATCCTCAAGCCAGATAATCTCAATTGTGGAGATGAAGCTGATATATATACTTCGATTGCTGTGAGGTCATATACAAAATGAAAAACAACTCCTAGTTGTGACGCGGATAAACTCAAACTTCCAGATGAGATAGGACGTAATGCTATTGATGAAGACAACAATGGAGTTCCTGATTATATTGATGACCTTGTGGGAGGATCTACAGAAAATCTCTTAGAGTATTCTCAAGAAGTTCTCAACGGCTTGAATCAAGATACTGATGGAGATGGTATTCCTGATGAAGATGACGCACTTCCAAGTATTGATGATAATAGTGGGGATTTTATGTCACAAATAGCTCAAATAAACGGAGTTGTTGATGATATATCCGAAGATTTAGACACTATTATAGAATGATTTAGTTGTGGATTTGGATGAGGAAGTTGTATTGCCACCCCTCTTAACTGGGCTCCACTTGCTCCATGAGGAGACCCTACACTTTTTGGTATGCCGATAGGAGATGGACTCAAGGTAAACGAAGGACTCCCTATATTCTCAGCACTGACAGGTCTCAATATACCAACACCGTTTGGGTGTTTTCAAGCTCCAGTTGTATGGCCTGTTTCTCCGTTCCAATTTTCAGGAGTGTGTAATACTACCCTTGGAGCTGGAGGATATCTCTGAGTAAACTCCCCAACAAACTTTGTAAGACTCTTTGTTACTCCAACTCTTACGGGAGGAGTAGGTATGGCTGCATGTTTTGGATGACCTGCAAGTGTTGCCTGATATACGAATCCTCCAGGCCTTCACCCTATTGTTCCAGGAGGAAACTGTGTTGTTGCTGCTGTCCCTCTTCTTTCTTGTTCTGGAGAAGAATGAGACCCAAGAGTTACAGGATATCCATCAAACTATGGAAATTATGGAGTAATAAACGCAAATTGTCCTTCTGGGGTTCGTGATCAAAAAACTGTTCCAGAAGAAATAGATAATGACTTTGTAAAAGACTATCTCAGATATAAAGAAACAGGGGTAAAATCACCAGCTCTCGTAGATAAGTTCAAAGATGCATTTCAAAATGTAGCTGCATGATGAGGGAACTGGAATATCCCTTCAGGACCACTGGTTAATATAGGAGGAGGATGAGAAACAGATATGAGCCTCTCTGTCGATTTTGATGCGGGGGCACTCTCGAATGGAAGCTTCCAAGATGTTATAAAGATACAAAACACGAGAGTCTCACCTTTTCCAGATTTTCTTATGGACTGGGTAACGAGACAATTAGAAGAAGTAGTAAACAAACTTACGAACCTACCAAAGATATTTGTCATACTTCCAGATTTTTCAGGAATATTCGATTATGGATGGGAGGATTTTGGAGACAATCTTGATGCATCTTTCGAGTCCGGAAAAAAAGCGGGGCAAGATAAAAAAAATCAAATAGAAGGAGCAATACAATGACTAAAAGCCAGAAAAGCGGGTCTCAACTGTTCAGGAGATGACAGAGGCTCTTGTGGAATCATTGATACGCAAATAGGAGTTCTGAATCAAAAAAAGAACTTTTCAAGCCCAGAGACCCTTTCAGGAATCAAAGGAGCTTATGAATTTTTGGGAAATATCCCCCTTGTTGCCATAGAACCAGAAACGATCAATATAAATATACCATGGATAGATAGAGCCTCTATAGATAGAGTTTCTCTTGATTGGAGTTTTACCCTGGATCAGTGGAAGTGAGAATTACAATCAGCAGCAAATGATTGGAGTGTATGAAAGACTTGTGCTTTTTCTGATCCCACTCAACAATCAAATTGTGAAAAAGAAAATGAGATTTCTGAAAAACTCTACCTTGATGCAACAGCTCTTGTTGGTTCCCTTGAAAAGAATCTGGAAATTATAGAATCATACAAAAGACTCCCAGAAGACCTTAATAGACTCATCAGTATTAAAGAAGTACGGTTAGAACAAATTCTTTGTAATGTAGAGGCTATCTCTTCATTCCTTGGAGAATGGATTTCTTCAAATGGAGAGAGATTTAAAGCCTGGGTAGAACTCTATATACTTATAAAAGCAATACTCAAATCATGGCAACTTCTCATAGATGTGTTCAAAGGATATGATGAAGAGTGTCATGATTGTAAAAACGAACGTCAGGATCTTCAGTCATTTATATGGAAGATGATAAGTGCAGTTATTCCCAAAATCCCTATTATCAAGTTCCCTAAATGGCCAGACATTATTCTCGACCTTCACAACGTCAGAGCTGGTATGACGGTATACCTTCCAGACTTTGAGATAAATCTGAGACCTATTGTTCTTCCTGTTCTTCCAGAACTCAAGCTCCCAGATGTTCCATCTGTATGACTTACACTTCCGAGTCTTCCTATACTTCCAGAGTTTGAGATACCAGAACTTCCAGACCTTCCGAGCTTACCAACAGTAGAGCTTCCTGACCTCCCACCTCCACCAAAGATACCAAAACTCTTTGGAGCTGTAGAGGGAATTCTCAACATCATGAAACTTGTTACCAAAGTTATGTGTATATTGAAACAATCACCATTTGTTCCAGAATGGAGAGCTGGTGACCAGATAGCATATATCACAGAAAGAGGTGGATACATGCCAACTGACTTTATAGACGTTTCCCTTCCTCAGTTCTCATATTCCTTTGTAGATGCTATCAAGGTAACGACATATGTAAATCTTGAGTTTGAAACAGAATTTATCCTTGAAGCTGTGAGACAAGTAACAGCACCACTTGATACATTTACCAATGATATCGTGAACATGTTCAAGATACAGGTTCCAGACGTAGACTTCTCAGGATACATCCCTGACGATATCAATGTAAATGTTGAGCTCGATGGAACTACTGATATAAATGGAGATGAGATATCCCTTCTCAAAGGAAAACAAAAAGGATTTGAACTCATAGCTCTCATGCTTGCTGCAAAACTCCAAGATGTTATCATGTATGTCGATAGTCAGAAAGAAGTAACACTCACCAATAAAGAATTCATAGCATATGTAAACAAAAACCTTGCTTCCAAATCCGTTTCTGAGAATCCACGTATGAATGATATACGTCATCTTTGGGAAGAGGTAAATGCTTTCACATACTCAAAAGAAAATAAAATTATAGAAGAGCTTATTAAAAATAAAGATGGAAAGTTTAGCGCACTTGGAGATATTATTTCTACAGAAATACAAAAAACACAAGAACTGAGACAGAAAGTAAAACATATAGGAAACCCTGATTTTGTTACAAAGGTAGTATTTGAAAAGACAGATGATATGTCTGCGTATCAGGAAAAACTCCAGTCATATAATGATGCCTTCGTAGAGTCAGCTGTAAATCTCGTTCGTGGAGGGCAGGAAAATGAAGCTTATGAATCACAAATAGTTTCTGATGGAGAAGAGCTTCTTGCTGAAGTACGTGGAGGACTCACAAGTTACAGAGAATCTTTTGAGAGACCGAAACTCTTAGCAGCTGAGGGGGATACCACAATTTCAACAGGAGAGGCAACGTCATGTAGTTACTCAGGAGAGAACTATAAATATACGTATGAATGACTGTACATACTCGAATACGATAAACATTATAGGCTCTTTGAGTATCTCGATGAACTGAGAGGAGATGAATATACAACCCCAACAGATGTTGATGGAGATGGTGACGAGGATCTCATATATATGATGAATAACCAAGTATATCTCAAGGAAAACCTCAAAAATAAAGCTACTAAGTCTTACGTGAGCTTACCTCCTCTCATACTTCAACCAGGAGATAATATTTTCTTTAATGGAGATATTTATTATGAAGCTGTAAACGGATTTGAGGAATCAAACATCAGTGATAGCTTTATCAACATTGCTTTTGCCGCACCAACACTTAAAACGCTCGATAACTTCCGTTTAGAATTCTATACGATAGTAGACAAGTTTAGAAATCTTGGGGATGAAGACTACATACCAACCAGAGTGCAAAAATTTGTAATAGACGCACTGAGTGATATAGAAGAGCACACTCTTCTATCAAAATCTGAGAATTATACTACGTGAAAAGTAGCTGCATATATCTCTGGAGCTGGAGTAATACCAGGGGCAAAGCTGACGAACACTAAACTTATTAATATCAAAGAAGATCTCTCTCTGAATAGCCTTGTAACACTCACCTATAATTCTAGGCTCTATGCTGGAAAAAACAACTTCACAATTGAGTACTATCTCACAGACGCAAGTGATATCCATGAGGTAACAGTTCAAAAACATACCTATATATCTTTTGCATGATTGACCCATATCGTTGGATTATCAGGAGACGCATATATCGAATCAAGTATACTTGAAGATATTGAAGATGCAGATATTGTCGGATATATAGGAAAACCTCTCCTTCCAGGAGCAAAAATAACTTTTGATGGGAATCCTCTCTCTCTCAATGAAAGTTCGCATATAGATATCACATATTATGATGGTTCAGAAACAGAGCTCGATATGAGGGAAGTCTCAGATTATAGATTCTATGACCTATGAGAAAATCAGGACGACCATACTATTCGTCTCAAAGTAGAAAATGACTTTTACTATGCAAAGATATATCCATTTAAAGACGATATCTCAGGAACAGTTTCTCATCAAATACTTCTTTCTCCACAAACACAAGCAGATACAGAACCACCACAAATAGGACTCAATAATAAGATACGTATACCTGTATATCAGAAGAAACTCGTAGATTTGACTCCTTATATCTATGAGGATTCAGGAATTGATAATATCATTGAAGTGAAAGTAGATTTTGATTTTTCTGAAGACAGTGATTCTGATGGAGATGCTCGTAATGATAATGATACTGAAAACATACGTATAGTACAAACTCCTTTGAGTATAAAAATAGAGTTTTGAGAATATGATAAACTTTTTGAGAAACAGATTCGTCTTTCTCTTACTGATGGAAATGGAAATACAGGATATAAAGACATTGATTTTGAAGTATATCCTCCTGTTCCTCAGATACAAGGATATGAAAATGAAATCATTTCTTGAGTTATCGATGAAACACTTCTAGATGAACCAGTAAGAATATATAGATTTAGATGAGGAGCTGTCAAAAAACTTCAAAATACACAAGGGACAGATCTCGTGGATACTACCTCAAGTGGCTCGTATGAATTTGGAGTTCCAGAGACTTCTACAGGACTCACACTTGAGAGAGATGACCTGCAGATTGCATTTATTAACGAATATACAGGAAAAATAACACTCCAAAACCCACTTGCAAGTATCGATGTTCTTGCATCAAATGATCCAGATAATAAAGAAGGATTCCCAAGAATAGCTATCAAGATAGCAAATGAAGAGTTATTTTACGAATATATACAACCAAAACATGACCCAGAAATAGAGATTATTCAGTCAATTGATGATATAACCTCGGAAGGAATCTATATACAAATACTTGATCAAGAACTTTATAGGAGTTTCACGATGCCTCTGGGTATAGCATTCAATCCATGAGCTGTTATTCTCTATCTTTCAGCAGACGATGATAAAGATGCAGTATTTAGTATATTCAGAGATGGAAGAATATACTCAGGTAATATAAGTAGATACACCCTGAAGTACAAAGCTATCTGAGAAAGGAGCTCGTATATACTTTATGATGAAGTATCCCAGACAGAGATAGCGCAAGTGATACTGGATATTGAAGCGAGTTATATATTGAAATAGGGACTTATTATCCTATACTCCAATTAATAAATATTAATTCTACATTACTTTCTTATATTATTTTCTCTATGAATTCTAAAGCTTTTCTTTCAAAGATATTGATAGGTATTTTACTTTTACAATTATTACCATTGTATAGTCCTGTAGTATATGCTTGAGAGACAGGGGTTTCTTCTTTTGCTAGTGAACTGAAACAGAATCAAAAGGAAGTATTTGAGAAGCTTGAAAAAGAGCAAAAAAAACCAAAAGCTTCTAAACAATTGAGGACTACCAGTTCTTCCAAAGTACAGAAAAAACCTTATATAGAGTGAGAGGTAATTGTGAAATATAAAAATAGTACTTCTACATCAAAGCTTACACAATCACTAAAAATTCAGAATCTCAAACTGGAAAAATCCCTTGCAAGTGGAAAAATACTTTTACTCAAAGATAATTCAGGAAAGAAGACAAAAGATATTATTTCCCAACTAAAAAAAGACCCAAATATTGAATATATACAACCTAACTATATATACACATCTACAGCTCTTCCAAACGATACAAATTTTAATCAACTTTGGGGACTTCATAACATAGGGCAATCAGTGAATTCTGACGTCGGAACCATAGGCAAGGATACAGATTGGCTCGAGATGTTGGATATATTTCCAGCAGTAAATTCATGAGATAAGATTATTGTTGCTGTCATAGATACAGGGGTAAATTACAATCATCCTGATCTCCAAGGCAATATGTGGAATGGAGCTAATTGTGTAAGTCAGACATGAGGAATACTTGGAGGATGTATACATGGGTATGATTTTAATAACAATGATCCAGATCCATATCCAACATCAGAAGAACATGGGACCCATGTTTCTGGTACTATTGCAGCTTCTATGAATAATTCAGAAGGAGTAGTGTGAATGGCTCCTTCTACAGAAATTATGGCAATAAAATGATTCGAATCATCAGCAGAAGCAGTAAACTCGATCAATTTCGCAAGACACAATGGAGCGAAAATTATCAACGCAAGTTGGGGAGGATACTTCCTATGATCTCATGATTGCAGTGATATGGGAGCAACTCCAGATATAGATCAAGCACTATATGGTGCTATAGAACAGTTCGGAAACTCAGGAGGATTATTTGTAGCAGCAGCAGGAAATGGAGATATATTTGGAGTTGGGTATGATCATGAAAACCCAAATACAAGACTTTTTCCTGCAGGATATGCAACAGACTTTTCCTGTAGTGGGCAGAGTTCTATAGGGTTAGATAACATCATATCTGTTGCTGCAACTGATAATGATGATCTCAAAGCTGGATTTTCTGATTATGGAGTAAATAGTGTTCACGTAGGAGCTCCATGAGTTAATGTATATAGTACTTCTGAGATTACTACCTATGGGGTTGATACGGAGTATATTATTCTTGATTCATTTTCCTCGTACTCGACAGGAAATACTATCCCTAATTGGTTTACAGGAACAGGAAATTCAGGAATAGAAGATGTATTTTATAGTAATGCTTTATTCTTAGATATAGTAAATCCATACTCAACAGGGTCAAATGTTGTACTGCGTTCATCAGGTTCTATAGACCTCTCTTCCGTTGCTACTGGAACCTTAGATTTTTGGGTTGATTGTGATATTCCACTATGAGAAGATGGTGATTACTTAACCTTAGAGCTTTCATCAGACGGAACAATTTTTAACGAAGTAAAGAGATGGGATCATCAGGAGTCGAGCTATGCTCAAGGACTTTGGGGGACAGGTACGTTAGGAGGTAGATTTACCTATGATTATTGGGATACTTATAATCTAGACATAGACCTTTCTACTTATGGGACTCCAAACTTTGCATATCAATTTAGATGGGTATCAGATGGAGATAATGATAGAGGAGCATGATGTGCTATAGATGATTTTGATTTTCATACAGATACAACAACCAGTTCTACTACAGATAGATATGTATACCTTGATGGTACTTCTATGGCATCACCTCAGGTAGCTGGGCTTGCTTCTCTCATCTGGAAGTACGATAATTCACTGAATTACACACAAGTAAAAGAAGTGATACTGAACACATGAGATGATGTTGCTTCTCTTTCATGAACTACTATTACTGGAAAAAGAATTAATGCAAAGAATGCGATAGAGTCTTTGAGAAAAGTGGGCAATATTACTTTCAACATTCCGAACTCTCTGGAAGCTGGGCAAGTAGGAGATGTAGATATGGCTATTTATGACCAGTATGGAGTACTCTATAGTACTTTTAGTGGTACGGTAAATATTTCCGATACCAGTACGGGAATAACCTTTTTCAATGACCTTATTCCTCAGACAATTGTATTTGATGGATCTCAAGATGGAGTTATGTATTTTACATGAGGAATAGTCTTTTCAGATGAAGGTTCGTATACTACGACTGTTTCACATTTAGAATGATCTTTCCAAGATGTTAAGACTTTTAATATTGTTCCCAGGAGTCTTCCTCAGCCAACTGGAAACTTTCTCAGTTGAGCTACCGTAAATACCATCACTACAGACCTAGAAATATTGTCCACAGAATATCCTGTTGATTATATGATTAGTGGTGATATATTATCAAGTCTTACAGGGACACTTGCTTCTTCATGAGTTTTAAGTGTGAATCTTAGTGTGGGAGATGGTCTAAAGACTGTAACCATTTTGCTGGAAGATGCTGATGGAAATACAGGAAGCACAATCAGTTCTATCACACTTGATACTATTGCTCCTCTTGCAAGTATTACTTCTGCTACTGCTACTGGTACAGCTTCCCAATCAATAGACTTTAATTTTATTTCTTGAGATGCTGACCTAGATAGTTCTAGTATCTTTTGGACAAATAACACAAATGGACAAACAGGAACTGGAAACTTCTATACTGTATCAGGAACAACATCAGATGACTTAGTAGTACATGCTGCATATACTGATACAGCAGGAAATACAGGAGCTACTAATTCATATAGTTATATCATAGATAATACTCCACCAGTAATTGCAAATGCAGTCATATTGAATAATGGAAACATTATCAATATATCAAATCAAAATTCTGTACAAATCTTAGGAGAGGTAAATATATCAGATATCTGAGAGAATCTTCATTTCCAGATTCTTGATACTATCTGAGGAAAAATACAGGGAACACTTCCTCTTTCAGGTACAGGATTTACATCAGGAGTGTTAGATGTATCGAGTCTTGCAGATGGGAGCCTTATTCCAAGTGTTTATGTGGTTGATACAGCAGGAAACACCGGAGTTACACTGACGGGATCAAGCGTGATAAAAGAAACAGTAGTTCCCTCGGTAACTATGGAATTTCTCAGTGGATCTATAACAAATACCCTTCAAAGCAATGTAGAAATATCTTCTTCAGAATATCCAGTGGATTATACTATTTCTGGGAATGTATTGTCGACACAAACAGGAACGCTTGTTTCTCAATGAGTTGTTTCAGTATTATTGAGTTCTGGAGATGGGAATAAGACTATCAATATTATACTCACAGACACAGGATTAAACCAAAGTAATGTAGCTATGGATAGTATTATCCTTGATCAAACAGTTCCAGTTTTTACCCTCACTTCACACACAGACCAAGAAAAAGTTCAATGAGTAATTCATAACCTGTGAGGAAATGTTTCAGATATAAATGCAGTAGAAAGTGTTACTATAGATAGTGATATTCTTACATTTTCTTGAGGAGTATGGAATAAAGAGGTTTCTCTCATATGAGGACTTAATGTATTTCAAACAATGGTGAAAGATACAGCAAATAATACTCTTACAGGGGCAATAAATATCATCAGAGTTCCTTTTGTTTCCGATGTGTCAGATGTAGCTACAGGGACAGGATCAGTTAAAATTACCTTCAAAACAGATCTTTCTTCTACCCCCATTATTCATTATGGAACAAATCAAGCAAACCTCAGTACAATATTTACAGGAGTAGTAGATACTAAAAATCATACAATTACTCTCGAAAACCTTTTGGAAGATACTACATATTTTTATGAAATTGATACACTTTCAAACGGCTACACCGGAATCCCAACAGATATAGAAAATTTCAAAACAGCGAAAGAAGTAACGATAGATTCAAGTTGTGTTTCTGGACAAGTATTCAGTGGTTCTGTTTTAGTTTCAGGAAGTGGAGTAACTTCAAGTGGTTTTTCTTCTTCTTGTGAAGAAGATATTACTATTGTGAGTGAATCTGGACATAGTATAGTCTTGAATTTAGATCATTTGGAACTGGCAACAAATGGATGGGATCAAGTTATACTTTCCCCGGAAGTGCAGAGTTTTTCAGGAACGTTTACTCAAACATGATACACTCATGAATCATCTCTTACCTATGGAATAGGAAGTGATAATTCGAGTCTTTCTTTTTCAGGAACAGCAGTAGAAGTGAATCTTTTTGTAGGAACATCTTATAACGGGCAAACATTCTGAGTATTCCGCTCAAGTGATAATGGACAAAGTTATGAGCATATTGTAGATTGTACTATTTCTTCAGGGGAGTGTCATTTTCAGACAAGTAGTTTCTCTAGCTTTACCCTCTGAACTCCAACAGACGATATCCCAGATGCTTTTCATTTTGTAGATACTTCAGGAACTGCTCCAAGAGTCTCTATTACTTCGAATAGTATCACAATATCGGGTATAAACACCTCATCTCCTATAAGTATAATATGAGGTCAATATAAGATAAATTCAGGAAGCTTATCTTCCTCAACTGGTTCTATAATGAATGGAGATGCTATTGAAATAACAGGGATTTCATCAACCACAAGTTTAGGAAGTATAGATATTATAGTTACCATTGGAACAGTTTCAGATACATTTACTATAACGACAAAGAGCATTGCTTCTTCTGGTTGAAGTTGAGGAGGGGGAGGATGATCAGTCACACCTACATGTGTAGATACACAGCTTCAATGCCAATTAATTCCATGAACAGATAGTACTTACAAGTTTTATAGGAAAGAAAATATCTCTTGTGTCTCATGAAACCTCTGAAAAACTTGCGAGAACCCTGTTGAAGAAGCTTCATTGTGAGAAGAAAAAAAGCAAAAAGTATCTAGTTTGAAACAGCAACAGAAACTCCAAACTTCAAAAGGAAAAGCAATATTTACATACTATTCAAAGAAACTCCAGCCACTTATTAGAAAATGGGAGAGACTTTCGTATATATCACAGGATTTTGAAAATGTTTCTCAGGAGCTTGATAATATATATTGAGACTTCTTATCCCAGGTTCAAAAACTAGATGAAGCTATAAAGAATAAAAATGGAGAAGAAACAGCCCATTATGTAAAAGCTATTGCGAATGTTCAAGAAGATTTTTGAAAAAAAGAGAAAGCAGCATATGAACTTCTTGGAGATGTTCAGATACTTAATCTGGAATGAAAGAAAGTCTATTATATACAATATAGTCATGATATTCTTTCAAAAATACAAGAACGACTTCGAGGAAAAATTTCTAAAAAAGAAGAGTCTATAGAAGTGTTTGAACTTGAAAATCAACTAATGTATATCCTGCACAAGATTGTAAACGAAACCTCAAAAAAGGAACGTAAGAATTTCAAAAAAGAAGGAATTAAGAAATATAAAGAGCTATTACATGTATACAAATCTCTTTCGAAGAAGAAAAAGATAATTATTAAGAAAGATACATCTCCATTAGCTATACAAAAAGAAACAGTAAAATTTCAAAAACAGACTCCTCAACCAAAGAAAACTATTTCCAAAAACAAGATAGGGGTTCCCCAGTATGAAGTTATCTCCCATGCAGTAAAACTGAAAGCAGATAAGGACTTTAAGTACCTAAGTGCTTGGTTAAAATATGGAGATGTAGTTGAAGTTCTCGAAAATACACATCCAGATTATATAAAAGTAAAAATAAAGGAATCATATCTTGAGAGGTATGAGTGAAGAGAGGGATATTTGTACTTAAAACATTTAAGAAAAATCCAATAAAATATAAAAATCTTATGCCAAAGTTCTTCGACATCTTTTCTGTGGTTATCATCTGAGCCTCTGAGGGGTCGTGAAAAATAGGAAATGATATCCTAAAGAATCTTAAGGCTTTCAAGTGAGAGAAGTTTGGAGTGAACCCAAAAGGAGGAGTTTTTGAGGGAATAGAGTTCTTTTCGAGCATAGAAGACCTTCCAATTGTTCCAGACGTTGCTGTTATCGTTATTCCTGCGAGATTTGTTAGGGATTCACTCAAAGCCTGTGGTGAGAAGACAATCAAGCGAGTGATTATCATCTCAGCTGGATTTAAAGAAATAGGGGATGGAGACTCAGAAAGAGAACTCCAGCGTTTAGCAAAGAAGTATGAGATAGAACTATTGGGACCAAACTGTCTCGGGTATGTTGATGCTCATAGAAACCTGAACTTGTCTTTTGGCGCAAAAAATATTCTTCCCGGAAATATTGCTCTCATCTCCCAAAGTGGAGCTATGGCTGTAGCACTTATCGATATTGCACTTGAGTCAGATCTAGGTTTTAGCAAGATTATTTCTATGGGAAATAAAGCTGGAGTAGATGAAAACACTTTATTGCATGAGCTTGAAAATGATCCAGAAACACAAGTTATAGCTCTGTATCTCGAAAGTATAGAAGATGGGAAGAGGTTTTATGACATCACCAAAAGACTCTCATTTTCAAAACCGATCATCCTGATAAAATCAGGAATTTCTACAAAAGGCTCTCTTGCTGCAAGCTCTCATACCTGAGCCTTGGCATCAAAAAGAGAGATACTCGAAACAGCTTTTGAGGGAGCAAATATACATACTACTCACTCTATAGAAGACTTTGTATTACTTGCAGAGGCATTTTCTGAAACGATAGGAAAACACATACCAGAAGAGTTTGTTATCATTACGAATGCCTGAGGACCAGGAGTTATGACAACGGATCATTTTGAAGAATCAGGGATAGCTTTGGCTACTTTTTCACCAGAGGAGAAAACAACTCTCATGGAGTGACTTCCAGAAGCTGCAAGTATAAATAACCCCTTGGATATCATAGGAGATGCAACGTCTGTTCGTTACAAGACGATTCTTGAAAATATTATGAAACTCAAAAGAAGCCTGAGTATATACGTAATTCTCACTCCACAGACAATTACCGACGTTGATACTATCTCAGAAGTTTTGGGAGAGTTTTCTTCCAAACACCCAGACGTATTTGTTGCTGCAAGTTTTATATGAGGTGCTTCAGTACAGAAAGCAAAGAACATACTTAAAAAATCCCCTATTCTTCACTATGACTTTCCACGAGATGCAGCAAAGACTTTTTGAAAACTCTTGAAACAACAGTCTTTGAAACCAGAAAAAAGAAATCAGGAAATCAAATTCCAAGTACCAGACCATATCATACATAACTTCAGAAGGGCTTTGCAGGCAGAAAAAAAACTTTGCTCTATTTCTCTTACGAGTGATATATTGGAAGCTTTTGAGATAGAACATCATAAAGACTTTCTCGCAGAGAAGAAAGACGATATACTCAGTATTTGGAAAAAAATAAATAATCCCAAAGTAGTAGCAAAGATAGCTTCTCCAGATATACCTCATAAAACAGATGTTGGAGGAGTAGTTCTCGATATAACTTCCCTAAAACAAGCTCAAGAAGTATATGATAGTATGATGAAAAGTGTTGTCTCTAAAAAACCAAAAGCAGAGATTTTAGGTATTACTTTTGGAGCAATGGGAGAGAAAACTCCTTCTACCAGAGAAGTATTTGTAGGATGTAAAAGAGATACGAGTTTTGGAGATATCTTGATAGTCGGGATTGGAGGGATTTACGTCAATGTCTATGAAGATGTACAAAGAGCCATCTTACCAGTCTCTCCAGAAAATATAGAAAAGATGTTTCAAAAACTTACAGGGTATCCTCTTCTTTCTGGAGTAAGAGGAGCAAAGCCAGTAAATTTTGATGTTTTATCTCATATCACTTACAAGATAGCATCAGTGTTTCAAAATATCCCAGAGATACGAGAAATAGATATCAATCCTCTTTTCTCAGATGATGTGAAATCAATAGTAGTAGATGCAAAGTTGTATATATAGGAGAAAAGAGTATTTTGAGAACTTGCTTTCTT
>Ga0256834_1001528_pt1 | contig 15460 bp, 31 predicted proteins | sample 4281140metaG_FD_190536 | JGI IMG/M metagenome (GOLD analysis project Ga0256834, IMG submission 190536) | Hydrothermal vent microbial communities from East Pacific Rise, Pacific Ocean - 4281-140 | ecosystem: Environmental > Aquatic > Marine > Hydrothermal vents | place: Pacific Ocean: East...
TAATACCCTTAAACGCGCATTGGTTCTTTTTTGCGCCGTGGTTGCTATCCAACCTTTTATAAAATTGTATGCACTTAACAATCCTATGATTGCTATTACTGCTATCAGCCATCCCCAGTCTGTCATTGTCTTTGTCATTCCTTTAGCAACTGCTTTTGTAAAAACTCTTCCATGCGCCTTTCTTGAAATTTGCGCCACGGTTTTAATTCTTCTAATAGTTCATCAACAGTTTCACCAAGGTGCTTTACCTCACTACGAAGCTGTGCAATTTCACCTGCTTTGCCATTGGGTAGCCATCCGATGCGCTGAACAACGAGTATGACAACTGCACCCGCCAAGAAGCCTAACGCCAAGCCTACAAATAGCGTAGGATAAGTTGTGAACGCTTCTGCATAACCTTGAATTACTTGAGGGTCTGGTATTACGTCATTTGGATTCATGTATTGCTCTCTGCTATTTCTTGACAATGAATGCAACGGGTTGCGGCTGGATATGCCTCTTTTCTTTCTTTTGGTATCTCTAAACCGCAGTCTTCACAATCTTCTATGAGTGATGTAATGCGTTGGTTTCTCATGTTTTGAATCTCTGCATCTCGTGCTACGTCGGCTTCTGCATTTGCTCTTTCACCATCATCTGCCATCTTCACAAACCTCAAATACGGTCACGTAATCGCTATCATCAAACCCGTACTCTAGGGTGCATGACTCGTAGGGCACCGTGATCGGTATTGACGGTTGTGGTTTAACTCTTGGCGCTTGGTTTTCGCTGAGGCGTTTATATCTACCTTGTGTGGCTGGTATGCTTGGCACTCGCTCACTCTGCTCACCACGGGGACTATCTTCTGACCAAAAGTCATTGGCCATGAACAGGCTTGCATCAATGTCATCATCGCTAAGCTTGCTAATAGTGCGGTCAATCTGGATAACTTTCTCAATGGCTTCACCTTCTTGTGTTGTGGTTTGAGCTTGTAAATCACTTACAACTTCTTTTTTTACAGATTGCTTGTAACAACCTTTGACGCTTAGGCCGATGGCGACCAGTAGTGCAAAGGTTAATAAAATTGATAGGGCTTGCTTCATTGCACTAACACTCCTTTAATGCCAAATTTGTAGAGCAAGATTGCAATGGCGATAAAACTTAAAACCACCCAGACCTTGCGTAGCTTGCGCGGGAATAGCACATCGTTGATGGCATCTTGCGTCCAAAATTTATTAGGCTTTTGAGGGACTTCATAAGCATCTTCTAAGAGGCTAACCGTTCTACCCATTGCAAGGGATTGATTGACCTCACGGCGTAACCAATAATGATCAGCATAAAGTTCAAGAAAAATTACTACTAAAATGGCAACAGGAGGACTGATATACCACGCTGTTAAGCCAACCAATATCAGCCACACGAAAAACTCTTGTACCGCATGAGAGTGACCAAAATCACCGTTGAGGAATTTTTTGTAATAGGGGCTATTTTTAGAGAGTGTGCTCATTAGACAAATCCATCGTTATCTTCGGGGAGTGGGTAGTAATCAAGCTCGTGAAGTTGATTGAGGTACTTGGCACCCGCGCGCGCTATCTTGTCGGCTTTATCACGACCATTGACTATACGCCTTGCACCTGAGAGATCGAGCGTTGAGGTGTTTATATAATCATCGAGTTTTTTACCTGTGAACCAGCCGTACTTCATGCCTGCCACTGCTGTGGCGATGGATAGCTCATAATCACTTAGCATTAAATCGGGATTGTCGATTAATGCGCCATCAAGCCCAAAGAATCTATCGACTTTGATGTAGTTGCGCGACCAAGTGAGCTGAATATGCCCGCGACCCCACATACGATTGAAGTGATAACGTTTGCCGTTGCGTTTTAGCCAACGAATGAGTGCCGCCTCACTTATCCAGTACGCTTCTCGCACGGGTTTGAATGTGCCACCTGTTTCGTGTTCAACGGTTGCGAAGATATAGGCAATTTGTGCGGGGTTGGTTATTTCAAGAGAATGGCAGGCCGTTAAACAGGCATCTTTGAATTTTAGATAAGCCGAACCTGAACGCCTTGGCAATAAATGCAGGCGCTTGAGCAGGTCAGTGAGTGTGTTGTTTATTCCATCCATAGAGGGATAGAATAAAGATTGATGGTGTTACTTAAAAATGAACGTGTTCAAAAAAATACTGGAAGTGTTAAAACTTGTTTTTGTTTGCTTTTTTCAAAAGGATTTTAAAAATTATTAGTCTGTATTTTGCATTGCCATTTCTTCACGTATAACAGTGCGCGCATTTTCCATTTGCATTTTTTCAAGGTTTTTTACTTTGGAATTATAACTAGATACGCAAACTGGCCCCCACACCAAAGAGAAAAGCCAAATCACAATTGCAGCAATACCGCCTGTTGCAGGAATAAAGAAAATAGCCACTAAGATTGTGCCTAATGCCCAGCCTGCACTTGAGTAAAACAAACCCAATGGGCCAAAAAGAAAGGTGAGTATAAAGCTTGCTACGTGTGACTTTTTCATTTTTATGGTCTCTTAAAGTTTTCGATAAGGTAAAGTAATCTCTGCCTTGCCAATTATATTTAGTGATTCAATCTCATCTTTACCAATGACACGATCCTTATAATCTCCATTTTTATTTAAACTTTTTGCAATATAGTGATCAAAACCTACTTCCATCTTTTTTACCAGTAAATCACCACCTGCATTAAATACATATATTTTTCCATCTTCTATATGTGTTTTAGTAGTATCAAACAAAATATCGCTCCCTGCACCTATTAATGGCTCCATTGAATCACCTGGCACATAAGCTCCTAATAAATTATCAGGATTTAAACCATTAAACCCTCGCCAATCACGACGGAATATCAGCGGTTTAAACTTTTCGTAATTTACCGCATTACCGTGACCTGCTGAAATATCATCTTTATAGAAAGATATTTGAACAAACTCATCATTTGAAACCAAGTACGTGGCAGCATCTTCTGCGAGCATCCATGCTTCTTTTTCTTCTATTTCACCTACTAACCAAGATAAATTCTTACTTCCTGCCTTCGCTATCAACATTAAAGTGTCTAGCCTAGGCAGAGAACCATTTAGTATTCCTCTAAATGTTGTTTCGTTAATACCAGCCTTCAATGCGAATTTTCTGGCAGAACCCTCTCCTATAAGCTCCTTAAGCCTATTAAGAAAGACCTCACGAAGCTTTTCATCCATTTCAGTGTTCATTTAAATTCAGTTCCCCAATAGTAAGTAAAGCGACCGAAATAATCACTTATCTTTCGATGGTCGGTTGTTTTCCTCTCACATAATGATTTAAAACACAATAATGAGTGGTTATATGTTGACTAATAATAGGTAAACTGTTTATTATATATCTGTAACCGATAATCATTAAACAATAACCGATACGGAGTTTAGCAAATGGCTACTCAAAAACAAACTTGGGACACAATAAGAGCGCACTTTATTGCTAATGGCAGTTCTGTCACTAGCTGGTGCCGTGAAAACAAAGTAGAGCCTTCTAACCTAAAGTCAGCCTTGAAAGGCTCATGGACTGGGCCACGAGCAACTAAGCTAGTAGAAAAAGTAAAAGAAGAAGTTGGACTAGCAGCATGAATCCTTCAAACTCATTCACACGCGATTACCGCGACCGTCCTTATTGGAGCAAGCCTAAGTTTTCATCTTTTGATGATGCTAAGCCTGAAACTTCACAAGATTCAATAAACAATGACCTCCCCTCGTGGCCTTGGATAATTTCGGGTTGCTTGGTTGCGGTTGGGGTCTTCTTTATATGGGTATGGTTGCTCGCCATATTACTTGACCCGCAAACAACACCTGACACTTTAGCCGTTTATAACCCTGATCTGCCAATCAGTGAATATAACAATGAGCATACGGCGCTTTCTCTGACACCTTCATCTGTGTTACCTCGCAGAATGTCAGGGGCTTTGCCCGACGGAAACGGGCTTTCTTCTCCTAGCGAGTCGGTCTTTACCCCGCCGATTAGCGTTTCACCTTCGGCTGTGTCCCAGCCTTTGTACGAGGGTGCTTTTTATTCTGACACGTCTGAACTTATGGAAATTTCAGGTGTGTTGCTAAACCCTAATGTTAATGATGGATGGGAGGATTAATGATGGATAACAAACATATTATTACACGCATTAAAGAATTAGCGGGCGAGACTGTTGCTAATCGCATTGCTAATGAGTACGCGGGTCATCAGATTTATATAAGTCGTGATCAGGCTGTTCTTTCTCAATGTTTAGATCTTGCCTTTTCTGGCGAATCTGCTGATAGAGAGAGTCTATTAAATCCCCCAGCACCTGCATTGGCTGAGAGTCAGGATTAGTGGTGTTGTTTAAACGAATATCACCGTTGGCAATAAAGCCACTGGCTAGTTTTATGGCGTGTTTGAAGTCTCTTTCTTGTGACATTTTACTCTCCTTAAAGCAATCAATATTAACAGATGAGGTAACTCTATGAGCAATAAAACACAGCCTTCAAAAGTCGCTCTGAAGGTACTTAAAACCTTGGATGTGCTAACCAATAACTTTGCACATGGCTTTACACCTAAAGAGTTGGTGCAAGCCACTGGCTTTGATAATGCGACGATTACGATTCATTTAACAACGTTGATTGAGGCGGGTTATGCGGAGGTAATTAGTGAGACGGATCGTTGTAGACCATCGGTACGTTTTGCACAAAAGGCGGTGCGTATTGCAGGCAGTATAAACAGCGCAATGAGATCAATGGAAGAGCTTAACCAACGAATTAATACGGAGAGATAAACGTGTCAAAAGAAGAAAATAAAACAGGATTAGAGAAAGCAGCGCAGGCAGTGGAGGTTATGGATAAAAGAAATCAAACGCTTGAAGGCATTGATAAAACCTTTGGGGATAACCTGCCTTACGATAAAAGTCGCTTAGAAAATGAGTGTCGGTTTTATTTAATACAGGGTACTAAAGCCATGCTTGAAATGGGTAAGCGCCTTATTTTGATTAAGGAACATGAAGTACATGGTGACTTTACTGAATCGTTAAAAGCCATCGGTGTTGAGCCAAGAACGGCACGACGTGTAATGAAGGCAACCTTAAAGTTTAAAGACAAAACGGACACAGTGTCCGTTTTGAAAATTGGCAAGCTCTACACCTTAATGACCGAAAGTGACGACGATTTGCAAGAGCTTGAAGAAGGCGGAACGGTTGGTGGCATGACGCTGGATGATATAGACCGCATGACGAATGCAGAACTTAAAAAGGCACTGCGTAAAGAAAAGTCACAATCAGAAGAATCCGCAGAAATCGCCGAAGAACAATTAAAAGAAAAGTCAGACCAAATCAACGACCTTGATGCACAGCTAAAGCGCCGAACCAAAGCCACACCCGATGAAATCCATGCTGAGTTGATGACAGAAATTGATGCACAGACGAAGGGCATGATGACAAAGATCGCCATTATTAATGCTCGAGCACACGACTTAATGGATTCACCCGAAGGCATACCGTTGGATATGAAGCACCACATCGCTTCGCAATGCAATCGCTTAGTGAGCCGACTTAAAGAAGTGATTCACAATAACGATTTAACCAGTATTGATATGGCGCTATTGGATGATGATGATTTGGATGAGGACGGTAATTTAGACTGGATGCAAACTGATGAAAGCATCCCGAGTGCCGCCGAGAAAAAAGCCATTATCAAGTTACTTAATGAGCAAGGGAAAACCCAATCATTAGGGATGGCCGTGAGCGATGCAGAGGCAGCTTTTATGACCGCACCTTATCCGCTTGATGTTTGGAGTGAAGTTTTAAAAGAAAATGGATTTGAAGGGATTTAATTTTAACGGAGCAGGCTTTTTCTCTTTTAAAAAATAACAAGGCTAGATATGACTTATACCGTAGATGACATTAATTACCTCACTGATCTTTGTGCAAAATTAGATGCAGCACCTAAAAAAGATGGTGCGCGTGGTCGCATGGTTGAGTCGGCTATGAGCTTTAGAGGTTGGTCACGTAATAAACTTTATAAAGGATTGGTTTATGTGCGAGGTGAATCAAACAGAAAGCAGCGCACTGATAAAGGTGACTGTGAAATCCCTGATAAAGAGCTAGAGCTAGTCGCTGGCATCATGATGCATTCGATGCGTGATACAGGCAAGCAACTGCTGTGTATTGAGGATGCGTTGGAGATAGCAACCGAGAGTCATCAAATCAGTGTGAAGCGCCACCACGGTACGTGGTTACGTGTGATGAAGCAACGCGGTATGCACCCCAGCCAATTACAAAAAGATTCACCCTCACAAGAAATGGCAAGCAACCACCCCAACCATGTATGGCAAATTGATGTTTCGACCTGTGTGCTGTTTTACCTCAGCACGGGCGGTTTAGATGTGATGCCAAAAAGCCAATTTTATGCCAATAAAATGGAGAACTTTTACAAGATTAAAGATGAGCGTGTACAACGCTATTTGCTCACCGATCACACCAGCGGTGCATTCTATATTGAATATTTCTTGCGCCCTGGTGAGGATGCTCAAACCGCCTCAGAATTTTTGTTTAACGGCATGACAAAGCGTAGCCATCCGCAAGACCCTTTTCATGGTGTGCCGTTTATGCTGGTGAGTGATCAGGGTTCATTTTTAAAAAATAAGTTAATGAAAAACTTGTTTAAGAACTTGGGCATTAAAACATGGATGCACAAGCGCAAAAACTCACGGGCTAAAGGGCAAGTTGAAAGCACACATAATATTTGTGAGCGTAAGTTTGAGGGTCGTTTGAAGTTTATGAATCCGCCTGTGCAAAACCTTGAGCAACTTAATCAATTCGCCTGGGCTTGGTCGCGTAGCTTTCAAGGCACTAAAAAACATTCACGCCACGGCAACCCACGTTTTGTGCATTGGACTAGCTATATTCGCTCGCATCAAATACGCCTTTGCCCTAGCCGTGAGGTGTGGAATTCATTATTAAATACCGAGCCTGTTACGCGTGTGATCGGCGGTAATTTACGCATTAGTTTTGCGATGAAGAACTTTGGCTCAAACGAGTATGCCGTTGATCATGTACCTAATGTGCGAGTAGGTGAAAAGATAGAAGTGGTGGTGAATCCTTATGAGGCACCTAAGCTTTATGTCATCCGCAAAGATGAAGAAGGCCGTGACCAGTTTTATAGCTGTGAACCACTCGAGAAGAACGAGCACGGCTTTAGCCCACGATCCGTTGTATTTGGTGAGGGCTTCAAATCAATTGCAGATACAGCCAGCGATACGATGCGTAAAGAGTTAGAAATGCAGGCATTGGATGCCACAACCGAAGAAGAGTTAAGCAAGGCGCGCAAAGAAAGACGACCCGCCTACAAAGGCAAGCTTGACCCTATGAGCTACTTGGATAGAAACCACACCACCGATTACATCGTGAAAAAAGGTGAAGCACTGGACGTGGATGCACCTCTGTTTGTGAATGCTAAAAAATTGAGCTTGTATGAAGTGACACGAGCGCTAATTGCCTCACACGGTTTTGAATCAATCACACCTGATCAAAATAGATTAATTAGTAAATGGTATCCCGCTGGTGAAGTGCCAGAGGATGATTTGAGCGGACTTGCAAAGAGATTGAATGATGTGCCTCAGTTGCAAGTTGTGGGTGAGAACTAATGAGTATTGCTATACAAAACATCGAAAAACAGGGGGGGTGGGAGTTACATCAATCGCTCTACACCAAGCAACCCAGTGATGAATTGAAAAGAAAAGGAGCAGAATTTATGCCACTAAAACTAAGGACGGTTTTAGCGCTTTATGGATTGCCACAGCGCAGTTGGGGAGAGGCAATTATTCAAAGTAGTGGAAGGCCTTTAAACAAATCAGCTGTAACACAAATACTAAGCTGGGATGTTTGGCCTAAGAAAACAGAGGCTAAAAAAATCAAAGCCATGACCGTTAAGTTTTTAAACGAGCATGGTGTAACACAAAATGAAATCAAAACCATTTGGGAGGAAGAACTGATCAATGAAAAGCGATCGGCTTATCACCCAAAAAGCACCAACAAAAAAATGGCTCGCCAGCGTTCCGGGAAGAATTCTGCGAGCCGATCCGACAAACCTTTAAATCTACCGGAGTTTGAGATGTTATCAGAAAAAGCCAAACAAGTCTTTGGCATTGAGCGAGACCCTTTCGTGCAGGATGTGCGTGGGCTTGGCGATATTTATATGAGTGCTGCACAACGTAGTGTTTATTCAACGCTTGAGTTTGAAGCGATGAATGCTGGCATGGTTGCCATTGTGGGCGAATCAGGCTGTGGTAAAACCACGCTACGCCGCAAACTACTTGAAAGTCAAAAGGGCAATAAAGTACGCTTTATTTTACCCCGCATTAAAGATGCTAAGGCATTAACCGACAGCGCTTTGTGTGAAGCGATCATTCGTGACTTATCCAGTGATGATGATCTACGGTTGCCCCAATCAAAAGAAGCACGTGCACGAATGGCGGAGCAATTGATTATGGCAGAAAAAAGTCGTGGCTATCGCATGGCATTACTGCTTGAAGAAGCTCACCATTTTAAACCCGAAGTATTAGTGCAACTAAAAAGCTTTTGGGAGATTGAAGACGGTTTTGAAAAACTGCTGGGCATCGTACTGATTGGTCAACCACCTTTGGCTGATTTATTAAACGAAGACAGAAACCCAACAGCGGTTGAATTTATCAGACGCTGTGGGATTAAGTATTTTCAGCCACTTGATAACGACCTTGAACAATACCTTAAATTCAAATTTAAACGGATTAATAAGCCACTTGAAGAGGTGTTTATTACCGAAGGTAAAGACAATGTTTTTGACGGCTTACGCGACCGTCTAGGCAAGCCACGCTTACAACGATCAATGCTCTACGCACTGATAGTCCAAGGCACAATAATTAGCGCCATGAATGCAGCAGCACAACAAGGCTTTGACAAAGTTGGCGGCGATATTGTGAGGGGGCTTTGATATGAGTGCGCCTAATAAAAACACAATCCCCCAGCCTGAAGACTATGCACCCTTCCACATGGAATCTTTCTACCGCATGGAAAAAGAGACTTGCGACATTGCTGATCTTCAATATGAAATGGCGCGCCACGTTGATAAGGGTGAGTTTTTAGATGCGGGTATCTTTGCCATGTTTATTCATGCGCGCCAGTGTGCAGAGTATTTAGAAGCCAGCGCGGAGGTTGCGTCATGATTAGGGGTGGTAAAAAAATCAAAGTGGAAATTGATGGGATTCATTATTCTATTAAAGAGATTGCTGAAAAATATGGATTGTCGTATTCAACTGTTTCTTGCCGCTATAGAGAAGGGATGAGAGACGCTGATTTAATTGCACCTGTGATCTCTTACAGAAAGCGATGTGAACTATCTGAGCTTAAACATTTCACCGTCGGAAATTTTGTGACTTTTAGCTCGCGTAATACTGCGGCGATTGCGCTTCATTGTAGCTCTGAAAAATTGCAGAGTGATATTGACAAGGGAATCTACGGAAAAGCCACTTCATTAAGCGAAATCATCAGTAAGGCATGGAAGCCTACAAGGAGAGTGGCATGAACTCTCATTACGCCAAAGACCGTGCAGCCGCCAATGGTCACAAAAGCGTGGCACTTGCAGCGTTGTCTATCGATAAGCCTAAAAGACAAAAACTTACTGAGGAGCGCATTGCTGATTTACAGCAATTACACGATGTAATGCGCCACTTATTTAATAAAGGTTGTTTGGTGCATAGCTTTCATTCTACTGATGAAAAGCCTGTGCTAATTGTTGAGCCTAATGCGGCGTTTAAACGCTTGATTGTGAGCATGGTTGTTCACCTTGATGATCGCAATAAAAACGGCGTGGTGGTGCAACTGCTTAACCATGTGGTGATGGGCGGTGTGAAAGTTACCTGGTTAGAACTGGAAATTAAGAAGGGAGTTAGTCATGAGTAAATCAAATTATATTTTAATGGCCCTGTGTGCCTTGGGCGTTAGTGTTGCTATTGCGAGCTGTCAACCTGCTCACGCTGATAGCTTTGGCAGCCAATGCGTGACACGCGCCGATGGAAAAATGCTGTGTGCTTTTTGGCAGTGGGATAGTGAAAAGCAGCAGTTAATTCGTAAGGAAGTTTTAAGAGCAAGGAGTACGAAATGAACGCACCAATACAAGCCCCTGAATATTTAATCAACAAACAAGGTTATGAAGTATCAGTAGAAGATATTGAGCCTTCAGAAATTGTTAAGAATGATTTAGTCAATGAGTTCTTTGCTTTGGCCATGCCAATGCAACAACAAATGAAAGATTTAAAAGCCAAAATGTTTGGTGACTTCTATGCCTTTGTTCAGTTGTCTGCTGATAAATATGACATTCAAGTGGGTGGGCTAAAAGGCAATGTGACCCTAACTGCGTTTGACGGTAAAACGCGCGTGATTTTACAACAGCAAGACCAGTGGGATTATGACGAACGCTTAAATATAGCCAAAGAACTGATCGACGAATTCTTTGTGGAAACACTGCTAGAAATTGAAACCGCATTAGAGGCAGGTGGAGTAGATGCAAATGCCGAAGCACTCACCAATATGCGCCAAATAAAAGCCTTGATCGACAAGTTCTTTCAAGTCGGTAAGAAAGGAAAAATCAACCTCGGACAAATCCAAGGCTTGCGCCATTACAAGTTTAAACACCCAAAATGGGAAAAGGCAATGGAAGCCATAGCCGATGGGATTCATAGTATTGGTACTGCTCAATATATTCGCCTTCAAAAACGTGATGAAAAAGGGAAATTTCAAACGGTTGTTTTGGACTTTGCGGGGGTTTAGTGAATCATGATGTCAAACGACGAAGACGATATTAAGCAACAGCAATTTGAGCAATACCAAAAAGTAGCAGAAGCAATGCCGCAAGACCTGCGTGAATATGCCGATGCCGCACAATAAGCGGGCGAGGGTATTTTAGCGACTGAAAGCTTGTTGAATGAGTTCGATGTGGTGAGTAATCAGGTTAATGGGTTTGGTGGCTAACCACCAGCTATTGGGTTTTGCGAAATTAACACACCATGTTGCTGATGCTGGCAATATGGTCAAACAAACGGATTAAGCAAGCAGGAGAAGCCCTGCTTAGCAAAATCCATAATGAGCGCCTTGTTATGTTTAGTAAAAATAAAACGGATAAAACACAATGAAACTTGTTTTAGTTAGCGATACAAAAAAACAAATAGAGACTTGCAAAGGATGTGTATTCGATAACGGCAATGAGTGCAAAGATGAAGACTTTAAAATATCAAATTCATACGGTTTTATAGGCGGATGCGATAATCCTAATTTAAAATCTGGCATATTTGTGTTTTATAAATAGATACCACCTCCCCCCTTTTTTCGACGATTTGTAGGATAGATTATGAGTTCATATATAGAAAAAAACGTTAAAAAAACTATTGTATCTACCGTTTTTTTTATTTTATTTGCAGTAAGTTTATTAATTGCAGTAGTTATCATAGCAACAAGCTAAAAGCTGGATGCAATCCACATAACCCCAAATTAGGGTGACTGCGGAACGCTAAACAGAAGATTAACGAACGATAAATTTTAACCAAGCGACAAAGCAATTAGAAGACCTGAGTTAGCAGGTCGCTCCTGAACGCCTTGTTAGTTTAATGAAATGATTAATTTCGAGGAAAAATACAATGTTAAACCAAAGTGATTTATTTTTACTTTCAAATGGGTTTAAAGCAAAGCTTAAAATAAAAGAAACAGTTGATATATTAGAAGCTAGAACAGATTTTGTTAATTGGGATTATCAATTATCAAAATTAGATAATTTTCTTACTTGTGAAGCTGATCGTTTAAACTTGGATAATATGATACTAAATATTTATGTAGGAATTATCAATAAAAACAAAACTGATTTTAATCCATCAGATTATAGAATATCTGAAAATGATGACAGGGAGTGGGGTAATGCATTTCATGATTTAGATAATTTACTTAATACTCTAGCGCGCAAAAGCCCAGCAACGAAAGTTGCAAACTAACCCAGAGCTATTGGGCTGGAGCTTAATGCACGATGTTTGAGACTTGAGAAGCCCTGCTTGCGACAGTCCAAAATGAGCGTTTTGTTAGTTTATTTTAATTAGGAGTTAAACATGAAACCAATAGTGCAAGGATGCCTAGCAATGATTATTAAGAGCTGGGCAGGAAATGAAGGCAAAGTAGTAAAAGTTGGCAAATATATGGGATTTAATCCAGAAGACTTGAGTGTAAATGATTATTGGGAGGTAGAAGGCGAATTGAATGCTGTATATATTAATTTTTTAGGGAACAAAGTAGGTAACACTAAATGTAGCGCGGTTCAGGAAAGCTGTATGATAAGAGTTGATGGTTATGAGAAAGAAGCAGAAGGGCAAATAAAACATGATGTTTTAAGCCCTGCTGGCTAAGCAAACTAACACTTTATTAGAAGGGTTCTTTATTTTCTAGTTTGTACAGCTTCTTCAATATTGGAATTAGACAGCATAATTTTATGAAAACACACACAATAAAAAAAGGCGGTTACTACCCAAATATCATAGGGCGTGACCCACGCATGATCACTGCATTAATCATCGATGTGCCACCGAACGAGACGGTACACATCGGTGCATTAGATGTGGGCCATGCTGATAACTGCGTGTGCTGGGTGTCAGGTAAAAACCTAATCATTGATAGCATCTACAGCCATCACTACTCAGAAGACAATGTGCAAGTCCGTGCATCGAATATGCTCATTAAAAGAATGCGCTGGGGTGACTTATTACCTACCACATCAAAGCGCCATCCAGACCGTGGCATACAGGCTTATGCAGTAGAGCCAGATGGTTACACCTTAAACCCTAACGGCCTCATCGAGAACATCGAAATACAAGATATAAAAGGCAAGCTTTTACAAGCAATCGACCAGTTCATTATGCTATCTGAGCGCAACGAATATTCAGGCTTCTTTATCGGCGGTACCCGATTTGAAGTTGAGATGGCAGGCTACGAATGGGTAGTAAGCGCACACACGATTAATCACAGTATATTCGGTGGTGATCACGTGAAAACAGACGGTGGCATATTAATTAAAAACCGCAAAAACAGCGACTATGAAACCAAAGAAGTCTACTGCCAAGGCTTTGATGTGGTGAATACGGATGCGGCTAATGACACGATTATTTTACCTGCGAGGATGTCGGCATGAATGTTAGCAATTTTCAACAATTCTGTGATGGAATGAATAAATCTAAAGCTTATAAAGTTTCTTCTCAAGGTGCTATTTGTATCAGCGGTATTGTTTATAGTTCCTCTGATTTACTCCCTTATAAAGGGCAATATATCAAAGCTATTGTTGATCCAACATTAGAAGCTGATGCAATTTGTTTTGAATTATTCAGTAAGAAATTTATTACTAACGCAGGCAACGATTATCTATGGAGTGAACTAACTAAAGAGTGTGGTTTAACATGAAAGTTAATTTTGATGTGAGTAACAAGCTATGTCGCGATAGCTACTGGGAAAAAAGCATTGTGCATGGTGAGATAGGCCATTCGGTGGAGCCTAGTTCCTTGGTTAAAAAAGCCAGTACTCACTTCAAAATTAATTTAGCGGGGTGTTTTTCATGAGTGATAGAAAGCCGTATTTTTGTCCTGTAAATAAAGAGCACTACTTTAAATTAGAGTCAGGTGAACAGGGTTGTGAAATACGCCCAAACAATCACCGTGGCTGGAATGAAAATAACATCTATCAAGGGCGATACCTCAAATTATCAAACGGCTATGGAAACTACAATCGTGTCACTAAAATAATCACAAGGACATTTGTAATACCAAACGAATGGTGCGAGATGACTGATATTGGTGTAGCACCTTGGCACATTCATGCGGTTAAAAAAATATACCCAAATGCAACGGAATGGTTGGTGGCTTATGTCTAATTTTGTCACAAGAAAATCACAGCTCGCACAAATCCATATCGCTAAGAAAGAACTCGGTATGGATGATGATACTTATCGTGCATTTTTAGTGCGTAGCACGGGAAAAACCAGCTCGGCTGACTTGGATATGCACGGACGTTTTAAACTCATTCAGGCGTTTAAAGATAGCGGTTGGAAGCCAAAGAAAAAGCGCGGTACCAAAAAGTCAAAACAGTTTGGTGCAGACAGTAAGTTTGGTTATGACGAAGCCACCAGCCGTAAGCTAATTGCACTATGGCGAGAGCTGTTTGATGCAGGAAAGGTAAGCAATAACAATGCAGCGACTATGGAGTTATGGGTAGCGAATCAAACCAATAAGCCTGGTCAACAAATACCAAAAAGAAGAAGCCCCGACACGCTAACACCACGTGAAATAAATGCACTGATTGAACGTCTTAAAAATTGGTTGGATAGATAAATGGCGATCACTAAAGCACACAAAGAATTTATGCAAAACGTAGTGTCTAATATTGTCACTGTACCAGATGGTGCAGACCCTATAGATTTTGCAGAATCTATGTGGCAAAGAATGTGCGAACGTGGTTATGGTGACACGGTTAAAACCAATACAACGGCTAAAACAGGTAAGCCTCGAGTGAGTATGGATTGGGAAGGTAAATTACATAAAGACTACCCCATAGCGTTTGAATATTTTAATCAATTAATCGCCGCATGGAAGACAAACATTGGAAAAAACTCACTAGGTAAAAACAATGCAGCAAAGGCGTATTACGCCTTAATCCAAAAAGAAAACCCTAATGCAGACCAACAAAAACATATCGTTTATGCAGCAGGCGACTATGCGCGTAAACGTAAAGATTTAAACCACACACCGATGATGTTGCAAGGCTATTTAAACCAGCGCTATTACGGTGATATGAAGAGTGTGAGCGAGAACCAATCAGATGCCATGCGTGATGCTTTAGACGAAGAGATTCGCACGCTATTAGGCGACCAAGCACGCTATCAAATAGAACTTAATAAAAGCCCTGATGACAAGGTACTTATTGAGATTATGAAGGGCATTAAAATAAAGCTTAAAAAAGCAAGAAAGGTGAAAAATGGATGATTATTTCGGAGCTGAAATAACGTCTAAAATCGCTAATTATTTAGAGCTAATAATGATCTTAAAAACATCAAAAGGAAGGGATGAATAATGTCGGATAATACCTTTTTACAAGACCTTAAAAACGACTCTTTTAAAGCAGCTTTAGATGCAGAATGTTCGGAGGCAAAATCACTCGATATTGCGCAAAAAATACATGACTTAATCTTGTATAAATATAAGGGCCAACAGATTTATATTTCTTCTCAATATTATTCAAAAAAAGAAGAGAGTATGTACGAAGATTGGACAGGTACAAACTGGCGTGAGTTGATGGAAAAGTACGGTTACGAAAGTGAGCGTGGTGTCAGAAAAGTAATTAATAAAATGCTAAAAAGTAAAACGATGAATCACCCATCTGGACAACAAAAACTCTTTTAAAAAATTAAAACTCTT
>Ga0256834_1001529_pt1 | contig 15458 bp, 12 predicted proteins | sample 4281140metaG_FD_190536 | JGI IMG/M metagenome (GOLD analysis project Ga0256834, IMG submission 190536) | Hydrothermal vent microbial communities from East Pacific Rise, Pacific Ocean - 4281-140 | ecosystem: Environmental > Aquatic > Marine > Hydrothermal vents | place: Pacific Ocean: East...
ATGTTTTCTTTACCAAGGGATTTGATAGAAACCGTAACCTAAGTTTAACTAATAACCTTGTGCCTTATGGATTTATTGATAAAATTGAAGAAGAATCTAAGGATACCGAATTAGGAGGCGGACAGAAAACAATAGATAATCTTAAGAAGTTAGTAAATAAAAATAGTCCTGATGAATTACTTTTGGTTAAGCTTCTTGAGTTTTGGCTATAAATTTTATTATCAGCAAATTAAATAATAGCCATAGAAAGCTAATAGGCTACAAAATACTTAATGAAATAGCAAATGAAAACCCCAAATAAAGATCAGAAGTTTCCCTTAAAAGATTACGATAGACTTTGTTTTTTGAAGAATGTGATTACCAATCCTAATATTAGTATTGGTGATTATACTTATTATGACGATTTTGAAGATGTCTCTAATTTTGAAAAGAATGTAAAATATCATTTTGATTTTATAGGTGATCAATTAATTATTGGCAAGTTTTGTATGATTGCTTCAAATGTAATTTTTATAATGAACGGTGCTAATCATTTGACGGAATCAATTAGTTCATATCCTTTTGCCATTTTTGGAGAAGATTGGTCAACAGCAATGGAAGGTAAAAACTATCCTACAAAAGGAGATACTGTTATAGGTAATGATGTGTGGATTGGCTATAATGCGACGATATTACCAGGTGTAAAAATAGGAGATGGTGCCATTATAGCTTCAAATGCTAATGTAACCAAAGATGTTGAGCCTTATACAATTGTTGGAGGGAATCCCGCAAAGGAAATAAAAAAACGATTCTCTAAAAAGAAAATAACACAACTTTTAGCATTACAATGGTGGAATTGGCCTATTGAAAAAATTACCAAAAATATACAGCAACTAACAGGTAGAGATTTAGATAAGTTGATTTAAGGCTTTACCTTTTATACAACTGTCAATTGTATACTGTCAACACTAGACTAGTTTCATTACAAATAATTTAGTGAGAATTTGTAAAATCAGTGTCATTTTCTGCCACAATGTCATTTTAAGTTCTTTTTTTCTGACAAAATTAAATAAAATGTCTAATGGCATAATGATTGACTATTACACATCAGTATTAAAAACGTAATCAAAAAAATAAAAATAGATATTATGAGTAAAATAATAGGTATAGATTTAGGGACAACCAACTCTTGCGTTTCAGTAATGGAAGGTAATGAGCCAGTGGTAATACCTAATGCAGAAGGAAAAAGAACTACACCTTCTATCGTAGCTTTTGTTGAAGGTGGTGAACGTAAAGTTGGTGATCCTGCAAAACGTCAGGCTGTTACTAACCCAACAAAAACCATTTCTTCTATCAAAAGATTTATGGGAAATAAATTTTCTGAATGTAAAAAAGAAGCGGAAAGAGTATCCTATAAAGTAGTAAAAGGTGATAATAACACACCTCGTGTTGATATTGATGGTAAATTATATACGCCTCAAGAAATTTCTGCAATGGTATTGCAAAAAATGAAGAAAACAGCTGAAGACTATTTAGGTCATGATGTAAAAGAAGCTGTAATTACAGTACCTGCATATTTTAATGATGCACAACGTCAAGCGACAAAAGAAGCAGGAGAAATAGCAGGTTTAAAAGTGAGTAGAATTATCAATGAACCTACAGCTGCTGCTTTGGCATATGGTTTGGATAAGACAGGTGAAGATAAAAAAATAGCAGTATACGATTTAGGTGGAGGTACTTTTGATATTTCTGTGCTAGAAATTGGAGATGGTGTTTTTGAAGTACTCTCTACCAATGGTGATACACATTTAGGTGGTGATGATTTTGATCATGTAATTATTGATTGGTTAGCTGATGAGTTTAAAAAAGCTGAAAATATAGATCTTCGTAAAGACCCAATGGCACTACAACGTCTTAAAGAAGCTGCTGAAAAAGCAAAAATAGAATTGTCTTCAAGTACACAGACTGAAATTAATTTACCGTATGTAACTGCTACAGATAGTGGCCCAAAGCACTTGGTAAAAACATTAACAAGAGCTGCTTTTGAAAAATTGGCTGATGATTTAATCAAACGTTCTATGGCTCCAGTTGCTAAAGCTTTAAAAGATGCTGATTTATCAACTTCTGATATTGATGAAGTAATTTTAGTGGGTGGTTCAACACGTATTCCTAAAATTCAAGAAGAAGTAGAAAAGTTTTTTGGTAAAAAACCTTCAAAAGGAGTAAATCCAGATGAGGTTGTTGCTATTGGAGCAGCAATTCAAGGAGGTGTATTGACAGGTGAAGTAAAAGATGTCTTGTTATTAGACGTGACACCATTATCTTTAGGTATAGAAACTATGGGTAATGTAATGACAAAATTAATTGATGCCAATACAACCATTCCAACCAAGAAATCACAAGTGTTTTCAACAGCTGCAGAAAATCAACCTTCTGTAGAAATTCATGTATTGCAAGGTGAGCGTGCTATGGCAGGTGATAATAAAACGATTGGACGTTTCCATTTAGATGGTATTCCACCAGCACCAAGAGGTGTACCTCAAATTGAAGTAACTTTTGATATTGATGCCAATGGTATTATCAATGTTTCAGCTAAAGATAAAGGTACAGGTAAAGAGCATAACATTCGTATTGAAGCTTCTTCAGGTTTATCAGAAGAAGAGATCAAAAAAATGAAAGCTGATGCCGAAGCTAATGCTGATGCAGATAAATTAGCTAAGGAAACAGCCGATAAAATTAATGGTGCTGATGCTATGATTTTCCAAACAGAAAGTCAGTTGAAAGAATTTGGTGATAAATTATCTGATGATAAAAAAGCACCAATTGAAGCTGCATTAGAAGAATTGAAAAAAGCACATGAATCTAAAGATATAGCTCAAATTGATACTGCTATGGAAACGATAAATGAAGCTTGGAAAGTTGCTTCTGAAGAAATGTATAAAGCACAACAAGAGACTGGTGGAGCACAAGGTCCAGAAGCGGGAGCTGAAGGCACTGCACCTGAAGGTGATGATGTGCAAGATGTAGATTTTGAAGAAGTAACCGAAGATGAGTAATTAATTTTATCATCTGAATTAAATAAAAAATCCCGTTAGAGTTTCTAATGGGATTTTTTTATCGGTAGGGTTTAGTTACCTAGTTGAAATTGGGTGTTTAGCGATTGTTTTGTTGTTTGTCTAACTTTAAAAGTTAGATTGGTTTATTAATAACTGTAAAAAGTTATATTTAGTATATTTTACTTGTAAAATATTTGAGTAAAATAATATTTGTTATTAGAATTTTTGATTGCTGAAATACCTGTATGTGTAAAATCACCTTCAATATTTTTTCTATGTGCAGTACTTTTTATCCAAGTATTTACAACACTTTTTGCTGTTTGAAAACCATAGGCAACATTCTCACCCACGCCTTTTGCATTTTCAGTAGTTTTTAAATTTTCAGCTCTAGATTTAAAATTGTCATGACTGGCGGTATTTTTAAAAACCATATACTGTGTATGTTTAATGGCTAAGTTATCTGCTGAGGTATTTCTAGTCAATTCAGGTAGTCCAATACTTTCCCTATGCTGATTTACCAATACAAAAATATCATTGGTAATTCCAGATTGGGAAGTCCCGTTTAACTCATTACTATCATCTTCAGAACAAGAGGCTACTGAAATGAATACTAGTAATACGATGCTAAATTTTAATAAGGCTGATTTCATTGTTAATAAGGTTGGTTGTTATTATATAACTGCAAGAATTAAAATTTAGTATTTTTACAGGCTATAAATCCAAACCATTGACTTTACAAGCCTATACATCTGAGTTTCGTTACAATCTAAAATTAGCTTACCCAGTAATATTGGGTATGTTAGGGCATACTTTGGTGGGTTTTATAGATAATATTATGGTAGGGCAATTAGGGACTGCAGAATTGGCAGCCGTATCACTAGGAAATAGTTTTGTGTTTATAGCCATGTCTCTAGGTATCGGTTTTTCAACCGCCATAACCCCTTTAATGGCGGAAGCTGATGGAGAGAAAAACATCCAAAAAGGAAGAGAGGCTTTTACTCACGGACTCATACTTTGTACCGTTTTAGGGATAGCACTATTTTTATTGATCTTAGGAATAAAACCTTTGATGTATCATATGGATCAACCCACAGAAGTGGTAAATTATGCAATGCCTTACCTAAATTTAGTGGCTTTTTCTTTAATTCCATTAATTATATTTCAGGCATTTAAACAATTTGCAGACGGTTTATCAGAAACCAAATATTCTATGTGGGCTACCATATTGGCAAATTTGGTTAATGTAGCTTTAAATTATGTCCTTATTTTCGGAAAGTTTGGGTTTCCTGAAATGGGAATTATTGGTGCTGCCATTGGCACATTAATTTCTCGTATTGTTATGTTGCTATTTATTTGGATGGCATTAAAGTCTAAAGATAAATTTAAACCTTATTTTGAACGTTTTCATTTTTCTAATATTAAAAAATCTATTCTAAAAAAAATCATCAATTTAGGTTTTCCATCAGCCTTACAAATGTTTTTTGAAGTTGCAATTTTTACAGCAGCTATTTGGTTGTCTGGAGCCTTGGGTAAAAATCCGCAAGCAGCAAATCAAATAGCCTTAAATTTAGCATCTATGACCTTTATGGTAGCCATGGGGCTAGGTGTTGCTGCAATGATAAGAGTTGGTAATCAAAAGGGATTACAAAATTTTACTGATTTGCGTCGTATAGCAATGTCAATATTTTTATTGACAATTTTTATAGAAATTATTTTTGCAATTGTATTTATGCTATTCCATCAAGAATTGCCAAAATTATATCTTAATCAATATGATGTAGTCAATCAAATAGATAATTTTAAAGTAATAGCACTTGCTGCAAAATTGATTTTAGTTGCAGCAGTATTTCAAATTACTGATGGCATACAAGTTGTGGTGTTAGGAGCTTTAAGAGGCATGCAAGATGTAAAAATTCCAACAATAATTACTTTTATTGCCTATTGGATTATTGGTTTTCCTATAAGCTACTTTTTAGGAAAAGAAAACGTTTATGGTAGTGTAGGTATTTGGCTAGGGCTTTTGGCAGGTTTAACGGCATCAGCAATTATGTTGTATATTCGATTCAATTATTTAACGAAAAAACTCATCAACCAAACAGTATAATTAATGGGCATTGTTCAAAAACAATCATTTACCAATAGTATCATCCTTTTTTTAGGCTTTGCCATTGGCGGAATAAATGTATTGTTTTTATACACAAAATTTTTACATGAAGATTATTATGGCTTAACTGCTTTTTTACTTTCAACAGCAAATATTTTATTGCCCTTGATGGTGTTTGGTATGCAATATACCATCGTTAAATTTTTTAGTTCGTATAAAACAAAACGTGAACAAGATCAATTTTTGACAAGCTCACTTTTTATGCCTCTATTGGTGATTATCCCCTTAGCTATTATTGGTGCTTTTGTTTATGAAACCATATCTGAATGGATTTCACAAGAAAATATAATTATCAAACCTTATACCTATCTTATTTTTATAGTTGCTATTTTTATGGGATATTTTGAAGTGTTTTATGCGTTTAGTAAAGTACAATTACAATCAATTTTTGGAAATTTTATTAAAGAGATATTTGCCAGAGTTTGTGTCACATTTTTATTAATAGCAATTTATTTTAAATGGATGTCTAATGAACAATTCATTTATGCTATTGTAATTGTTTATGGAGTTAGAATGCTAATTATGTTATTTTATGCTTTTAGTATTTATAAACCAAAGTTTATTTTTAAACTACCAGCAAATGTTAAAGAGATTGTGTCCTATTCATTCTATATTATTTTGGCAGGATCAGCAAGTGGAATTTTATTAGATATTGATAAATTTATGATTCCACAAGTCCAAAAAATAGCCGAAGTAGCTTATTATTCAGTTGGTATTTATATCGCATCAGTAGTTGCCATCCCATCTAGGGCAATGCAACAAATTATTAATCCACTAACGGCAAAAGAATTGAATGCTAATAATTTAGAAGAGGTAGATAAATTGTATAAAAAAAGTTCAATAACACTTCTAATTGGTGGAGGTTTATTGTTTTTGTTAATCAATTTAAATGTAAATGATTTGTACACTTTTATTGGCAAACCAGAATATGCAGTAGGAGGGATGATTGTATTGATGATTTCTATAGCTGAATTGTACAAACTGGCTTTAGGTACAAATGGAGCTATTTTAACCAATTCTAATCATTATAAAATATTCTTTTATTTTTCAATAGCTATGGCAATTAGTGTCATCGTTTTAAATAGGTGGCTCATTCAATTGATAGGTATAGATGGTGCTGCTTTGGCAACACTAATTGTAGTCTTGATATTTAGTACCTTTAAAATAATTTATGTACAACAAAAACTACAACTGCAACCCTTTACAAAAAATACACTGGTAGTATTATCGGTGATTTTAATCTTGTTTTTTGCTTTTTATTTTATTGAATTTCCATTTCACCCTTTAGTCAATATTGCAATTAAAAGTTTGCTTGTTACTATCATTTATATATTGATTGTATTCAAATTAAATATATCAGAAGATGTCACTACTATTTTGAAAAGTTATTTAGCTAAAGTAAAACACTCATAATAACCTTAGTTAGCACTTATATCAATAAAAAAATCCTGCATCACTTCTGATAACAGGATCTTTAACCTTCTTTTCTTTCCTCTAGCAATCCAAGGATTTTTAAATTCTTTAAAATTAAATTTTAAAAGAATTAATTTTTTCGATGTGCGAATATATATAATTTTTAGAATTAATAATTCTTAATAGAGATTTTTTTTAAAACTTATTAAAAGATGAATGTATCTTTATATGAAACTAAAGTTACATATCAATTCTAGCATTAGGCTTAGTTTTGTTCCGTTAAATTATATAAGAACACTAAAATGAAGAATATAAAAATATCAGTTTTGACAATTGCATTTACATTATTAGGAATAATGTTTATAAATGCACAAGAAAAAGAGGATAAAAGAGAAGTATTTAAACCAACAATTAATATAAATGGAAGAATACAGTATGATTTTGAATTTTTAAAAAGATCTAATGAAGATGATGCTTTAAATGAGAATGAATTTAGAAGGGTGCATTTTTCTGTAGCAGGAAATGTTGCTAAAAATTTAAAGTATAAAATAGAGACTGATTTTGCACATGGAAAATTAGGTTTTAGAGATATGTATTTAAAATACACAGGAGGTAAATTTGGAAATCTTGTTATTGGTAGTTACACAGAACCTACAAGTTTAAACATGGTGACAAGTAGTAAATATATTTCATTTAATGAAAGAGCGATGCTAATAGCTTTACAAAATTTTAGATGGGGTTCAGGTTTTCACTATGAAAATTTCGGATTATTGAAAGGTAGAATAGGTTTTCAAATGGCATTAACAAATAATGGGCTTAATGATGAAGGTTTTGTAGACCATTCATTGGAAGATGGGTTCAATTTTATTTCTAGAATTACTGGGACTATAATGAATAATAAAGAAAAACATCAGTTAATACACTTAGGAATAAATTATGATAATAGATCGTATAAAGATTTAAAGTTTAGACCTGAAAATCACTTAGGAGAAAAATATCACTATATTTTTCCAAATGGAGATACAAGAGAAGCTCTTGGCTTAGAACTAGGGACTACTTTTGGGGCATTTTCATTACAAGGAGAGTATAAAACTCAAAAGGTAGATGCTCCAGATATGGATTATCAATTAGATAGTTATTATGTATTTGCAAGTTATTTTATTACAGGAGAATACAGACCTTACAAACATGCTGCTTTTGGAAGAGTTAAACCTAATAAAGATATTGATAATGGTGGTCTAGGTGCTGTAGAAGTATTGGCTAGATATTCAAGTTTAGAGATGTCTCAAGACATTATAGATGCTAATTTAGGTTTGCCATCACAAGTAAACAGTATTTCTCTAGGATTAAATTGGTATTTAAATTCCCGTGCTAGACTGATGTATAATTATGTTATTACGGATGATGGGAATGAAATTTTAGGAGATCTTAATCAACATTTATTTAGAGTACAGATAGATTTTTAATACAAGCCTTTAAGGATAATTATTGTTTAGCCATAGTTGTCTTTTTTATTACTATTAATAAATATTAAAAAATGAGTTCATTATGAAATGAACTTTAAATCTAATAAAATAATCAATTATGAATAAATTTTCAATAAAGAACTTGTTTAAAAATCAATGGTCATATGTCTATGCAGGTGTGCTATTTGCAATAGCACAAGTAATTTATATGCTGGCTATTTGGTTTTATAAATCAGGTGAAGGTAAAGAGCCTAATTTAATGCACATTAGTGTAACTACTGATTTAGGTAGAATGTTTAGAGGACTAGAAGTATTTGTAAATAATATATTTGGTATGTATTCAGAGTTATATGGTAACTATGGAGTAGATACAGCAGGAAATATTATACCAGAAGGTGGTGTCTTTACACCAGGAATCGGTTGGCCAATTGTAGGGATGATATTAGGAGGATGGATTGTAACTAGAATGGAAAATGAAAGTCGTACTTGGGTGTATTATTCTAAAAAAGCATTAATTGTTTCTTTTGTAGGAGGTGCATTTTTTAGTTATGGAACGCGTATGGCAGGTGGTTGTACATTAACACATTTAATGGGTGGAATTCCTTTTATGGGTATCCGTTCTTTTGGGTCGGTAATTTTTATGGCAATGGGTGGTGCGTTAGGTTTTCTCTTTATGGAGAAAATGGGCTTAGCCAATTATTTTAAACATCAAGAAACAAGAGCTTATGTTGAAAATGCAGATGCCGGAGAACAAGCAACATTAAAAGAGGGGTATAACTGGAAGAAAAATCCTGTGTTTTGGATTGCACTTTCCTTTACCGTATTGTTTTTAGGGGCAGCTTTATATGGTGCATTCACAGGTGTAGAAAGCATGCAACATTTAAAAAATGGAGAATTGATTGCTTTTGGTAAATCAGTTGCAGATAGAAATTTACTGTTTGTAATTTTGACATTGCTTGCAGGAACTGTCGCTGGTGTTGCTTTGTCAAAAAGTGGATACGGAACAGAATGTGCTTTAGTCGCTCTAGAAACTTCTGGAGATATGACCAAAAAAGATGAGAAGTATGCCAAAATGGGTGTTCCAAAAATTACAAGAACATTAATGCGAAGTAATTCACCAATAATAGGTGTAGTAACTACTTGGGTATTAATGTTAGTGTTTATGCTGATTGCTTGGTCCTTTTTTAATGTTTCTCCAGCATTAGGTACGGGTCTAAAAGCAGGTTTAACCGCAGGTAACTTTATTGGTGGATTATTCCTTGGCTTTGGTGCAGTAACCTTAATTGGTTGTGAAATTAGATCGTATATGAGAATTGGTATGGGGTATTTAAATACCTTAGTAGGTTTTGTAGGTTTTGCAGTTGGGTATTTACCATATACTTTATTTTCTGGTGCACATAAAGACTTTTTAAATGCTACCGTTTTATTTGGTACGCATAAAGATGGTTCTCCAGGATTGATATCTACAAAAAGAGAAATCTATTCTTTGATCACTGATGATCCAACCTTACAAAAAGTAATCATGTTTGTTTGGATGTTATTATTAATCGGATTTCTTATATATTTATTGAAAAAAGGAGCAAAGAATATCGGATTAAAACCTGTACAATTAGTACATTTAAATACAGAAGATATTCAAGGAGCAATTGAAGAAGAACAAGAGAATGGTAAGATAGGAGGAGTAGATGCTCCAATGCCAGTTCCAGCAGCATCGTATGCCAAAAAATAGTCAAGAGTTTTTATAGACTTGACTTATGATAATTATTTTAGTTGAAGTGGGTAGAATTAATTTCTACTCACTTTTTTGTGAGATACCATTTAGAGAATCTGTAGAGCATAGCACTCTAAAGAGTTAACTGAACCTTGCCTGTCTGATAGGCAAGCTAATCTCGATCTACAGACAATCTTGTTTATAGTCTAGTTTTTAGTTGACAATTTTCATATAAGTTTAAATAGTTATAATCAATTAATTATGATTATTTTAAAAAAATAGGGCTTAATTGTGGGGGAGTTTTTAAAACTTAATTGTTTTAATTATGTAACAATGAAAATTAGACGAAGATGAAAAATATATTCAAAATAGGAGAAATAGTAGTTTGTGTAGATGCTAGTAGAAGATGGTACAAACTAGGAGGATTAAAACAGAATGAAATGTATACAGTAATAGGGTTTAATCCTTATGATGATGGTCTGATTTTAGAGGAAACAAAGAGCCCAGGGAGTGGACATCAAGCATATAAAGCAGATAGATTTAGAAAAGTAGATTATGATTTTGCTGATAGTATTTTAGCTACAATAGTAATGCCAGAAACTTATGAATTAACAGCACCACAATTTGATTTTAGTATGTTAGACTAATACCAATTTAAATATTTGATGGCGTAAAATAAAACAGCTATTATTTTTTGCAAGATTTTGAGACAAAATATTTTAGCATAGCCATAGTTACGGTATACTATTTTAACGATAATATTGTTTTATGCGACGTTGTATGTTTAAGTTGGTATAAAACATAAACCAATAAAAAAAGCCTAAATCAACACTGTTGATTTAGGCTTTTTTTATTGGTTAAAAATTTTACTAAACAGAAAAAATACTTATGGTAACTAACAAACAAGGTCATTTTAAGTATTTAACAACCTTCTTCACCATTATCTTTTGCTTGAATATTATTTCCTTCAATACGCATTCCTTTAGCTCTCCATTTTTTAATCCCTTTATCTAAATTATAAACTCTAAAGCCCATTTTTTCCAATTTTTTCATGGCTCGACCACTTCTACCTCCTGAACGACAGTATATTAATACAGGTATTTTTTTGTCTAATTTTTCAAATTCTGTTTTGAAATTATCATTTTTATAATCAATCATAACAGCACCTGGAATATGAAATTCTTCATATTCTCTAGGTGTTCTTATGTCAATCAATTTTCCTGCTTGTCCTAGAATAGCATTGTTAAAATTTTCAACATCTAAATGACGAATGTCACCTTCGATTTCTAGCGTTTTTAGAGGTTTTTCAGCATTTTTCCATGACTTTAAACCTTGATCTAAATTATAAACTTCAGTAAACCCTAAAGCACACATTGCGTACATGGCTCTTGTTGCTCTATTACCAGACCGGCAATAGATGGCAATGGGTTTCTCATTGCTAATTGTCATTAATGCATTTTCAGCAAAATGTCTATCTTTCCAGTCAACATTAATGGCACCTTCAATATGTCCTTCAGCAAATTCCTTGGCAGTTCTAACATCAACCAAAAAAACTTTATCTTCTTTGACTAATTTTTCAAAAGCATCAATATCAATTTGATGAGTTTTTCCAACCTTAGTTTCAGCTTTAGGAGCCTCAGTTTTTAATTGCTCTTGCAATTTTTTATTTGCGGCATTATCTTCTGTAACTATAGTCATTTTCTCAGCATTCCATCCTTTATAGCCAGAAGTTAAATCATATACCTCATTAAAACCTAATGCTTGCATAATAAATGTAGCCTTACCACTTCTATTACCTGAACGACAATAAATCAATACTGGTTTATCTTTTGCAATAGCAGAAATATACGAAGGAAATGTTCTTTTCTTAAAATTAATATTTACAGCACCTTCTATATGTCCTTTTGCAAATTCTTCTGGAGTTCTTACATCTACAAGAATTCCTATTTCACCATCAATTGCTTTTTTAAATTCTACAACTGTTGATTTATGAACCTGCCCTAAATTTTTAGGGCTAACTGCCTTAACGATTTTTATTACAGTTGGTATGCTAGCGAGTGCTCTTGTTCTAATTTCATCAGCGTTTTTGCATGAATTTGTTGAAAATACAACGAGTATAAGAACCAAACTAAGATTAATTATTTTTTTCATTTGTTTGAAATTAATTTAAATTAATAGGAAACAAAAATAATACTTTTGTTTAGGTTTTGTGTAAGCAAGGTTACATAAGAGATGTTTTTGTCTTTATATTCTAAGAGAATTTAATTTTAAGTAACATTTATTGCATTAATAGTGGATAAAAATGTCTTTTTTTGTATTGTACAATAAAAAATAAAAAAAATATGGATTATATACTACCTTTAATTGTTGGTTTTTTGGCTGCATTCATTGGCTTAATAGCACCTTCTATGTTAAACATGACTGCGGCTAGGACAAGTATAGAAAAAGGGAAACAAGCTGGTCTTCAATTTGCTGCTGGTGCAGCTTCTGTTGTAACTATACAAGCATTTATTGCCGTATATTTTGCAAAAAAAATTACCCCTGAAATTATAAAAAGTTTACAAACTGCGGCTATTTTTGTGTTGTTAGGATTGTCAGTTTTCTTTTTTATGCAAGCACGTAAAAAATTTAAAGCAGAGGGGAAAGATAAAAAAGGAAGTACATTTATGGTAGGAATGGGAATGTCTTCATTAAACATGTTAGCAGTTCCTTTTTATTTAGGAATGGCTAAAGTAGGTGAGGGGTTTGGAATGATATTAGAGATTCCTTACTCATTATTCTATGTTGTTGGAGCTGTATTAGGTGCATTTTCTCTATTCTCTATCTATGCAACTTATGCTGAAATGATTGCTGAAAAAGCACAGTTTATTGCTAAAAATATCAACTATATTTTAAGTGCTCTTTTTGTTGTCTTGGCTATTGCAAGTGCAGTAAAAGTATTAGGGTCTTAAATGTTTAATTAGTTCAATAATCTGTAAGGCTATTCGTATTTTTATGTAAATTAATTATTACCTTTGCGACTAAAACCTTAAATTATAATAATATCCCCATGATTGAAGCTATTACATACAATTTAAATAGAGGTATTAAATTATTAAATTCAATTACTGATACTCAGTATAGTGATACTTCAATTAACCCTTATCATTCAAGCATTGGCGGACATATGCGTCATATTTTAGATGTTTTTGATTGTATTTTTGAAGGCTTAGATTCTAAACAAGTTGATTTAACTGCAAGAAAACGAAATGAATTGGCAGAACAAAAAACAGCTTTTGGTTTGGTGTATTTTCAAGAAACAATAAAAAAGTTAGAGACTTTAAAAAATGTAGATTTAAACCAAGTTGTCAAGGTTTCTGATGATTTAGGTTTAGGAACAGTTGTTGCTAATTATACATTATCCTCTGCTTTAATACAAGCTCATAGTCATGCCATTCATCATTTTGCAAGTATTGGGTATATTATTTATCAATTAGGTATTGAGATGCCAGATGCTGATTTTGGTTACAATCCAACTACACCAAAAGATGAATTACAAGCTTAAGTTATAAATTTGCCGATGCAGAACTTATAATTTGAATATCTCCTTCTGTAAGCACAGATCCATTCCCAACATTCATAGAATCAACTCTAAATGACTGATAGTAGTTTGATCCAGTTGTACCTCTAAATCGTAAGTAGATATGTTTATCGCTTCCAACATATTGGGTAATGTTAAATTCAGAATCACCACTATTAGTATTTGATGTACTAAGCAGAGCATTTCCATTTTTATAACAATAACCTACCCAAGTAATGTCAATTACTTTACTTGCACCATAGCGATACCCTGTTGCTTTAATATGATACATTTCATTATGCGTATCAATTCTATACGGTAATTTAATATGTATATAATTATTATCACTTGTATTTGTAAAGAATGTGGCAATACCGTGAGACACAATGCAATTCCCTGTAGAACTACCTGGAGAACTGCCAAACATGGTTTGATTTTCACCGTCAATTAAAATACTATTATTTGTTACACTTGAAGCATCTTGCCAAGTTGCTAAACCAGTTGCGTCAGAAGTTAGAATTTTTCCATTACCTGGAGTTCCTCCTGTAATTTTTACCTGACCAGCTACTTCTAGTTTTGCACTTGGACTTTTGGTTCCAACACCAACATTACCTCCAAAAGGATTTAATGCCAATGTAGATAAATATTGTGCGTAACCTATGTTTTCATGTCCAGCTTGTATTATAGCTCTTCTGTCATTAAATTGATTTGAAACTATAAAGTTCATAGAATTATTAGATCCAGTAATTTTTAATCCGTGCTGATTCCAAGCATTACCACTACCTGCTGTAGCATTTACATTATCAAAATCAATAGAATCATCTTTGATATCAAGTTTTGTATCAGGTGTAGGATTACCTATACCAACATTTCCACTTACTGCTGAATACTGATTATTTCCAGATGTTGTCCAATTTTCGTTTGTTCCTGAAGCAATTACCCATGTTGTACCATTATAGACATAAGTTTTGTTGGTGTCAGTATTAAAAACTAAGGCACCAGCTTCAGGAGAAATGGCATTAATTTCTGCAGTAGTACCAGAATTTAAAATGAGAACTCCATTTGGGTCAAGTTGAGCATAGCTAAATTGAAAAATTAGTATAGTTATAATTAAGATTAAGTTTTTCATGATTAGTTTAGATATAGATTAACAAAATTTTATTAGTAATTGATATAGACCCAACCTTTATAAACTTTGTTTTTATTGGTGATTTTATCTTTTATTTTAAGAATGAAATAATAGGTACCTACAGGTAACAGTCCACCTTTTTGGTAGGTTTTATTATTTTCTGAAATTCCACCCCAAGTGTTGTCATAATTATTTTTCTTGTATACATTATTTCCCCATCTGTCAAAAATTTCAATATCATTTTCTTGTGTTAAATCTAATCCTGCAATTTCAAAATGGTCATTCATGCCATCTCCATTAGGAGAAAAACCTGTATTAATTGTAAATTCATTTCCACTTGGCTCTGTTGCAATGGTTAAGGCAACATAATCGTCAGGGATAAATGATAAAGAAGTAATAGAACCATTATCAGTATCTCCAGAAACATATTCTCTACCTAAACTTTCCCAACGTAATGTAGTAGCATTCCATCCTACAACACGTAAATAATTAATATCATTTGTTAAATTAGGAATGTCACTGTCTACATCCCACGTAAGTGTAACTTCAACTTCTTGATCTCCGTTTAAATCCCAAAATTCTTTATCACTTACTTTAGAAAGGATAGGAGTGAAGCTATTCGTATCAAAAGATGAAGCTAATGTTGTTTGACTATTAGGGTCTTCAAAAAAATAAGCACTTTTAAAAGTTGTTATTGAATTGGGCTTAGAAATTGAAAGAGGTCTTAGTTTGTTACCATCACCTATAGGAAATGTGAACTCTACATTACCAAATAAACTGGCATAACCATCAACATGTTCACTATCACCATCACCTGCATAAGTTGCTTGTAAGAAATCTAACGATACGCCTAGGTTATTTCTAGGTGTAAAAACTTTACCATTGATAAAGTCTAGATTGTTGTATACACCTATTGAAGTTTCTAAATTTAATCCATCAGTAATGTCAATTTCCATATCTAAAAATTCAGCTATTGAAGTT
>Ga0256834_1001530_pt1 | contig 15454 bp, 15 predicted proteins | sample 4281140metaG_FD_190536 | JGI IMG/M metagenome (GOLD analysis project Ga0256834, IMG submission 190536) | Hydrothermal vent microbial communities from East Pacific Rise, Pacific Ocean - 4281-140 | ecosystem: Environmental > Aquatic > Marine > Hydrothermal vents | place: Pacific Ocean: East...
ATACCTCTTTGGCTCGTTCATCTTTAAAATGGCTGGCAGCAAACTCATAAAGATATTCTGCTGCATGAAAGTAATCCAAGATAGACACCGCACCGTTAAAGCTATCCTCTATCCAGTTTTTTATCCACTTGGCTCCATCACTAATAAAAATCAATCTGGTATTAGACTGCCCATAGCTGGATAACAGGCTCTCCAACTGGTCAGTAAAACAACGGCTTTTGCCTAAATGAGCTAAGTATTGCGACTTTTTTATCCATCCAGGCGTTTTTTTATCCCTTTTTACACAATCTGATGATTTGAACAAACGAGCTAATTTTACTTCCTTCCAGCCTTCTTGCCTTGTTAATACCATCGACCCGTCCAGTTCAACATAAAGAGTCTCTTCCTTGTTGGCCATAGGAAGAGAACGTTCGTTAAGCCCTTCTTTAGCTAATTGTTCTCCATAAGTATCTGTTACACGATAAACCTGTGCACTACTAAGGTCAATGTCAAGAAATTTTTTGAGCATTTCGTTACTAGTGCCATAGCATTCCTGTTGACCTGCATATACCATCAACTCTTGTAGTAGAGGACTGATTTGAAATCCGTTTTTGCCTTTACTGAACTCCATATCATTACTTATTTCAACTTGCCCCAGAGTAGTGAAGTTTTTTTTTACGCCTGTCATTAGGAACACCTCCTATGTTCTTCTCCAATACCTGACGACCCATATCTCTCCAGATTTCAATAAACTCTTTCTCATAATCATAAAAATCGTCAAGCTTATTCAAGGCTTGTAGGCTATCATAACGATCACTTGCAATATGTAAAAACTCTTCCTTTGTCATAGCTTTATGTTTTTTTATAAAGTTAAACAATTGCGACAATTTGAAATGCACCCTATCAGGGTTCAATTAGGCTAAAGTTTGTATATTTAATGCTGATATTGGCATATAAATTCTCCTTCCTTAAAACGTATGAGCATTAATACATTTTGGTTGCGCACTCTTGGCATTCTTGGTACTTTGGGAGGTATCACCCTTTTTGCAGGCGATATGCTATTTTACTACGATGGCTTTAGCTCTGATTTTGTGCTTAACATGGCCAACTCCTCCGATGCAAGAATTAAGGCCAGTGGAATTACTGCATTAGTAGCGGCTTGGCTCTACTTGCTTGGGTTAGGCCAGGTATATGCAGCATTTAAACCTGCTTCGGCAAAGGTGAGAAACACCGTATTTATAAGCTTTGGAGCTATTTTGGTTAGCTATGGTGTAATACATGGTGCCTATGTAGCCATTGCTACAACAGCTAAACTTGGGTTGGCCAACAATATCGATTTAGGCGTAGCCACTCAGTTAGCCGCAAATGCGAATGATCTGCTTCGGTTTTTAATCTACCCTATATTTGCATTACTGTCATTTGTTTTTATTGCTCAAGTCTGGAAAAAGAAAACACTTTACCCTCGCTGGATCATTGCTTTCTTTCCTCTTGTTCCCTTTATTTTCCAAGCCCCTATTGCTAGTATATTATCGGGGAGTTGGTTTGTTATTATTGTGGGAGGATATTTAAACCTAATACTTATTGTATTTTTTACAGCTTCGACTGTAGCGTTGTGGAATGTTAAAGAAGAACAGAAGTAGAAAATAACCTAGTTAGGCTGCGCCACCGCTAAAGCTTTAGGCGTCATAAGCAAACGTCTCGCTTGCTAACTTTTTGGCTCCACCAAAACAGGGGTATTCAAAAACTTAGAAATTCTTGAAGCGTCTTCTAAAATAGCATTAGCATTGCCGTAATCCACCACGTTAAGCCGTTCTCCAGAAATAAGTATTAAGTTGATTTCGTAACTATAATAACTTGTATCTCTCCCTTTATTGCTGCTTTTCACATACTCTTTTATTACTTGCAACCCATAAATCTCATCGAGTTTGGTAGCCACCTTAAGCTCATTTATATCCGCCATCATAGAGGGGGTCTTCTTTCCTTTCCAAAAAAAACCTTCCGACTTATCAAATACAATCGGGTTTAATGCTGATTTTAAAATAAACACACCCACAACCGCAAATGCTACTCCAAATAACAAGAGAAAAATAGAAAACCCTTCAAAAAAGAAAATACTTGAAACACCTAACCCAACCAGCAAAAAGATAAACCCAAAAACAATGCTACCCACACTGGCTTTATACTCCATTCGTTGTGATGAAACCTCAACTAATTTATGTGTTTTAAAATTAGCACCACCACTTTTTAATGGGCTCCAATCAATGTTACTTTCAATATTGTTCTGACTACCTTTCATACATTATCTAAATTACGAAATATTGATAAGGTTTCAGTTAATCATTGGCAGATTCATTAAAAAAAGAGCGGTCAATTTTGTATTTTTGTGGTTCATTTTTTTGATTAATTGAAAAAGCGATAATGTTCGCTTTTTATAAACTACTTTCTTTATGAGCAACACAACTTCTAAAATCGTTTACACCATTACAGACGAAGCTCCTGCTTTAGCGACTTATTCATTTTTACCCATCGTAAAAGCATTTACAAAAACTGCTGGTATCGAAATAGAAACTAAAGACATCTCCCTTTCTGGTAGAATTTTATCTCATTTTCCAGAGAAATTAACCGAAGATCAAAAAGTAGAAGATGCTCTTACAGGCTTGGGCGAACTGGCCAAAACACCAGAAGCCAACATTATTAAATTACCAAACATAAGCGCATCGGTGCCTCAATTAAACGAAGCTGTTAAAGAATTGCAAGGTCAAGGATATGATATTCCGGATTTTCCTGCTGACCCTAAAAATGAAGATGAAGTTGAAACTAAAGCTCGATATGCTAAAGTATTGGGTAGTGCGGTAAACCCTGTGCTCCGAGAAGGTAATTCAGATCGTAGAGTGGCAGAGCCAGTTAAGGCTTATGCCAAAGCACACCCTCATTCTATGGGCGAATGGAAACCAGACTCCAAAAGCCATGTGGCTTCTATGACTGAAGGTGATTTTTACGAAAGCGAAAAGTCGGTTGTTATTGCCAAAGCAGGTAATGTAAAAATTGAGTTTGTTGATAATTCGGGCAACACGAAAGTATTAAAAGCTACTCTGCCTTTATTAGAGGGAGAAGTAATTGACAGCTCTGTAATGAGCAGCAAAGCCTTAGATGCTTTTTTTGAAAAAGAGATTAAGGATGCCAAGAATCAAGGGGTGCTTTTATCACTTCATTTAAAAGCTACTATGATGAAGGTATCGGATCCGATTATGTTTGGCAAGGCCGTTAATGTGTACTATAAAGAGGTGTTTGCAAAGCACAAAGCTTTATTCGAAAAACTAGGTGTAAATACCAATAATGGATTGGGTAATGTGTATGCTAAAATCGCTGACTTGCCTACCGCACAACGAGAAGAAATTGAAGCGGATATAATGAAGGTGTACGAAACTCAGCCGGAACTTGCCATGGTAAATTCTGATAAAGGAATTACCAACTTACATGTACCAAGCGATATAATTATTGATGCCTCTATGCCTGCGGCCATTAGAACATCTGGTAAAATGTGGGGCAAGGATGGGCAACTTCACGATATGAAAGCAATGATTCCTGATAGAAGTTATGCAGGTATTTACCAAGCCACTATAGATTTCTGTAAAAAAAATGGAGCCTTTGATGTAACCACCATGGGCAATGTTTCTAATGTGGGCTTAATGGCACAAAAAGCAGAAGAGTATGGCTCGCACGATAAAACATTTCAAATGGACGCAGGAGGTACTGTTAAAGTAACCGATACAGATGGAAATGTGCTAATGCAACACACTGTGGAAGAAGGAGATATTTGGAGAATGTGCCAGACCAAAGACTTACCAATCAAAGATTGGGTAAAACTAGCAGTGAATCGAGCCAGAGCCACCGGTAATCCTGCCGTTTTTTGGTTAGATAAAAACCGAGCCCATGATACCAACCTTATTGATAAAGTAAATGCTTACTTACCTAACCATGACACGAGTGGGTTAGAAATTAAAATTATGGCTCCCGTAGAGGCTATCAATTATACAATGGATAGAGTAAAGGGTGGAAAAGATACTATTTCGGTAACTGGCAATGTGTTGCGAGATTACCTTACGGATTTATTTCCAATATTGGAATTAGGCACAAGTGCTAAAATGCTTTCCATTGTTCCCTTGCTTGCAGGTGGAGGTTTATTTGAAACGGGTGCGGGAGGTTCTGCTCCAAAGCACGTACAGCAATTTGAGCAGGAAGGCCATCTAAGGTGGGATTCGCTAGGCGAGTTTTTAGCCCTTTCAGTTTCTATTGAAGATTTGGCTGAAAAAACCAATAATGCAAAAGCCAAAGTATTAGCGGCTGCGCTTAATGCTGCCAATGGCGAGTTCTTAAAAAATGACAAATCCCCTTCTCGAAAAGTAAATGAGTTGGATAACCGAGGAAGTCATTTTTACCTAGCGATGTATTGGGCACAAGCTCTGGCTGCTCAAAATGAAGATGCTGAACTAAAAGACACGTTTACTCCAATGGCAGAAGCATTTGCAACCAATGAAGCCTCTATTTTAGCAGAGCTAATTGATGCCCAAGGAGCACCCGTAGATATGGGTGGTTATTATAAACCAGATGAAGCCAAACTGGAAAAGGCAATGCGGCCAAGTGGCACGTTGAATGGGATTCTAGGTTAAGAATTTAGTTCGAGTCCAGTTCATTCATGGGCAAGCCGATATTATCAAAATTGATAATGTAAAGTTTCATCACAGTCTATGCAAAAGAAAGGGCTAGTGTTAAGTCAAGTGTACTGTGTCGTATAAGCTGTAGATATTTTTGAGCTAGTCGATGCGAAAAATATGCCCCTATCCATAGCTACGGAAGTATTTTTTAAAGAAGTATAGAGCAAAAAAATCAAGGCTTGGTTCGGCTAAAGTATGCTTGACTTAACACTAGTAATTGAAACCCTCTCCTTAGCTCGTCATTGTCTGGCGTTAGACCAGACAATCTTTTGGGGGTTGTTCAACCGAAGTGACCGTGCTTAAAAATGGGCTCGGTTGAGCCCAGAGATTACCAAGCTTTACGTTCGATAATGACGATGATTATGCCTAAATTTTTAATTAGAAGTTGAAAAGACTTAGTGTTCTTTGGAGCAAATTTTTGCTTCTCCATGCTCATCTCTTATTTTAGTCATATGAAAAAATTTCTCACCTTTATTCTTTTTCTTAGCTTGGCCACAAGCTATGCCCAAGAAACCACCTTTATTCTTATTCGCCATGCCGAAAAGACCAATGATGGCACAAAAGACCCAACGCTAACTGCTGAAGGCGAAACTAGGGCAAATAACCTCTTGAAAATGTTTGAAAAGGCTGATATTACAGCGGTTTACTCTACAAATTATAAACGTACTCAATTAACGGTTGCTCCTCTGGCAAAAGCAAAAGGGCTTGAAATTAAAAACTATGATTGGAAGAACCCAAAGGCATTACTCAATAAAATATTAGAAACTAATAATGGTGAAACCGTTCTTATTTGCGGCCATTCAAATACAACTCCCATTTTGGCTAATCTATTAACAGGCAAGGATACTTTTACAACCTTTGAAGATAGTGATTATGGTAATTTGCTTATTATTGCAGCTACCAAAGTTGGAGCAGGAAAGCTCCTACACATGAGGTACTAATTTTTTAACCCGCTTACATGCTAAAGTCAAGTTCTGTTCTATTTCTGTTAACAATTCTATTTTCCTCGTGTAATAAAGATAGCATAGATATAGAAAAGCAAGTATTTTCATCTTCGTTTGAATCCGTAGATGATTTTGAGGGATATTATATTACTCCTGTAGGGCATAAAAACACAAGTTTTCAAGAGCTATCAGATTCAATTGTGCATAGCGGAACCTTTGCTCATAAAGCATGGATTGATGGAGCGAATGACCCTTCTACGTCAAGCATTAATAATAACCACCGAGGATACCCAACCATACAACTTTATAAAAATGAAAAAGGATCTTTTCAATCACCTGTATATATAACCTTGTGGGTTTGGTTAGATATGGAACTAAAAACAAGTACAACTGGAGGAGATAACGACTGGTTTAGCTTTGCTACCTTTACAGATGACGATTCGGATAACTGGAACAGAACCGTTTTAGTTAATTTGAGCCACGATGGATTTGTACATTTACAGCACACGTTAAGCGCAGGAGTAAGTGAGTATTATTTTCAAACGTCCACCCTTAAATTTCCTCAAAAAGAGTGGGTTGAGCTAAAAATCTACCTAGATTTTGCAGACGGGAAATACGCAAAGGTTTGGCAAAATGGCGAATTAGTTTCACACGCCAGAATCGATAATGTTGAAAATAAGATTGCACAGGCTCATTTTGGATTGTATTGTCCTCCTCAAATGGTATCGGGTACTGTATTTAATGACGATTTAGTAATTGAAATGGTGGACAAGGAATAAAGCCACTATTTATTTTTATACACCACTCCTGCTTTCATCACAAAACGCACATTTTCGGTAGTGTGAATATCATCCAGCGGGTTTTTGTCTGTAGCCACAAGATCGGCAATTTTACCAACTTCAACAGAACCTAGTTTATCATCAACCCGTAAAAGTGTAGCTGCACCCATAGTAGCAGATTTAATGGCCTCCATAGGCTTCATGCCCACCTCCACCATATAGCCGAATTCTTTGGCATTTTCGCCATGCGGAAAAACGCCTGCATCAGTACCAAAAGCAATTTTAACACCAGCCTTATAGGTTTTGGCAAAGGTAGCCTGAATTTTAGGCCCGATTTCTCTGGCTTTTGGACGAATAATTTCAGGATAAAACCCTTTTACTTCGGCTTTAGCTGCCACATACTTGCCTGCGGTTATGGTAGGCACATAATACGTACCATGTTTCTTCATCAATTCTCGTACTTCATCCGTCATTAGCGTACCATGTTCAATGGAGTTAATGCCTGCTTCAACTGCTCTTTTCATACCTTCAGCTCCATGTGCATGGGCAGCGGTTACAAACCCATAATCATTAGCAGCCTCCACAATTCCTTTTAATTCATCCATCGTAAATTGTGGCCCCTGTCCATCTTTGGCTACACTAAGCACACCGCCCGTTGCTGTTATCTTAATCACATCAGCTCCATTTTTATACCGTTGGCGCACAGCCTTTTTAGCTTCATCGTAACTGTTAACAACCCCTGCTTCTGGCCCAGGGTCTCCCATTAACAAATGCTTCATTCCGTTGGTTGGGTCGGCATGGCCGCCTGTGGTAGCAATGCTTTTACCAGCAGAGTAAATGCGTGGGCCTATCACTATTCCTTTATTAACCGCATTTCGTAAAGCCGTGTTTACACCCGAACCGCCCAAATCGCGAACAGTGGTAAAACCAGCCATTAGTGTACGCTTTGCATATACGGTTGACTGAAAAGCTACATCAGCTTCATTGGCTGTAAAACGAGCCATGTATTTACCGGGATTGTATTCATTTTCAAGATGAACATGCATATCAAACCAACCTGGCATTACGGTTTTATCCTTTAGGTCGATGTAGATATCCTTTTTGTTCATTTTGGCATACCCCTTTTGAACCGCAATAATTTTATCTCCTTCAATTACAATGGTTACTTCGTTGCGCACTTTATCTGATTTGCCATCAATTAAAGTTCCACAATACACATAGGTTTTTACTTGTGCTTGTACTGAGAAAAGAATGGCTAGTAAAAATAGCGTTGATAATATTCGTTTCATTATGTTAAGGGTTTAAGCCTTTAAAGATGATGAATAATGAGTGAAACTACAACCCAAGCGTCACTCTGAGGGTCTTGCCCGAAGAGTCTCTTAACCTAACCAAGGTTTCTTCTGCGAAAATTAGCGCTATCTGCGGGAGAACAAAACCCCTTTAGCCAAATACTGCCCCGTTTCCTCGTTCTTAAAAACTAACTCTAACAAAACCCCAGCCTCTTTTGCTTTTTCTTTTGCCATATCAAAATCAACATAAAGCCATTTAAACCACTCCCCTTTTTTACCTCCGTACTCGTATTGGTAATCCATTTCTCCATGGTACTTATCCGAAGGAAGCTCATTTTCGTATAAATAGCTTATGTCGCTTGAATCAAACAATATTTGCCCATCGGGTTTAAGCAATGATTTGAGTTTTATAAAAAAGGCTTCGAGGTTTTTTAGCTCTCCCACCAAGCCAATTGTGTTCATCATTAGCAGTACGGTATCATAAGGTTCTGGTGTAGAGTAATCATACACATTGCCAGTAATAATAGCTTTCACTCCTTGTAAATACATTACTTTGGAAGCTAGCTCCGAAATTTCCAGTGCATCAACTTCAACCTTTTGTTTTTGAAGCTCTAACGTGAGGGCTCCTGCACCTGCGCCCACGTCAAGAACTCTTCCATTAGATAATTCCAATGCTTTCTGTTCTACATCAAAAAACTCTTTGTTGCTTCGAAAGTAAATATCAACAAGCATTTCATCGGGTTCACCATAGGTGTTATGTATAAACACTGAACCTTTTTCCTGCTCTAAGGCATAATCGTAAATGGCTTGTCCGAGGAGGTCTTGCATGATTAAAGCAACAAGTGAAATGAAAATCCAAAATTAAATGTCGAAGCACTTTCTTCAGGTAAATTAGTTGTGATATTCCCGTTTTTATCAACTAACTCACCATCATCAATTTTTCCAGTAATAATATTAACATCTAGAGAAAAATTTAGGTGCTGTGATAGAATAAGATTATAAGACCCGCCAATATTTATGCCTGTTGTGGAGCCATTGTACTCATAAGTATTTGATAAAAAACTCAATGATTCAACAAGTTTTTCATTATAGCTGAGTTTGCCAACACCGAAAAGGCCTGAAAAAACCATAATGTTATTTATTGGTTTCGTCTGAAGCAACAAATAAGGCCCGAAATATTTAATTTTAACAATACTCTGAAAGCCCACAACTCCAGCCTTAGTGCCATGTTGGTTATATTTTATGCCAAAACCAAAAACGTCTGAAATTATTATTCCTGCTCTACCTGTAAAATTGAAGCCATTTCGGTAATCAGCTTCATTTTCTTTCGAAATGGATGGATCCATCTTTCCCAATCTAAAGCTCAGCCCTACCCCAAAACTAATATCAACTTTAACCTTCGAAGAATCTGTTTTTTCTTCTACAATGGTTTTATAGTGTTCATAGAAATAATATTCAAACCTTTTCACCTGATTTAATGCCAAAACCTCATCTTCGATTTTTTCTAGGTTCCAGTACTTATAATAAATAGAGTCTCTCTTTACTTTAGTTATATAACATTGTATTGAATCTCCAGCTTGTTTTATAATAATATCTTGCGCAAACAAGGTATTGGAAACCACAATAAAAAAAAGAAACAGTATTAGTCTAAACTTCATTTAGGGAAAAGCGTTTGTAAATCATAAACTGGGAATAACTCATCAATATTTGCTTTATTTTTTTGAGAAGCATAAAGATCAATAATAAACTTTATATCCCTCTGTGGAACCTTTGTGTAACTTTGTACCTGCGCACCAGAGTGCTTCTGCACACAGGTGTGATATAGCCACTTACATACACAAATAATTCAGCCCTAATTTATGAAAAAAAACATACTCTTCTATTACTTGGTTGCAATATTATTGAGTTGTAACTCAAAGGATGAAGCTCTAAAAGAAAGCACTCCTCTGCTGGAGCTTTCTTATGCAACCAGATTTACCATTCAAAAGTTGGAAAACTATACGTTAGTTACAGTAAACACTCCTTACAAAAATGCTGAATCAGGGTTGCGCTATGTGCTTTATCCTCGAAACGGAGCAAAACCTGCGGTTGAAGCTGACGCTTATATTCCAGTTCCTCTAAAATCTATTGTTTGCACCTCAACAACACATATTCCTTTGCTTGACTATTTGAATGAAACAGATAAGCTTGTAGGTTTTCCTACAACAGATTACATCAGCTCTAAGGCTATGCGAGGTAGAATCGATGCAGGTAAAGTGGTAGAACTAGGCATTGATAATGCCCTCAACATTGAAAAGCTCATCGAACTTAATCCTGAGTTGGTGATGGCTTATACAATGACAAGCGATTTTGGTCAGTTTGATAAAATTCAGGAAGCAGGCATTCCAGTGCTAATTAATGCGGAGTATTTAGAAGCTGACCCTTTGGGAAGGGCAGAGTGGATTAAATTAGCAGGACTCTTATTTGGTAAAGAAGAAAAGGCAGATTCGGTTTTTACAATGATTACCAATGAATATCAAACCACTTTGGCTAAGGTAAAAGATGTAACAACCAAGCCATCTGTAATGAGTGGCTCCATGTACAGCGACACGTGGTATATGCCTGGCGGAAGAAATTATGCTGGCAAGCTATTGACTGATGCAGGGCTAAACTACCTCTGGAAGGAAGACACAACCACTAGCTTCTTGGCATTAAGCTATGAGGTTGTATTAGAAAAAGCAAACCAATCAGAATATTGGATTGGAGCCAGCAATTTTAAAACATTAGCAGAAATGAAAGAAGCCAATGAGCGGTATAGCTTTTTTGCTCCTTTTAAAACTGGCAGGGTATATTCGTATAATAAACGGATTGGTGCCAAAGGAGGAAGTGAGTTTTTAGAACTTGGCTATCTCAGGCCAGATTTAATTTTAAAGGATTTAGTAAAAATTGGGCATCCCGAATTATTGCCAAATTATGAGTTGTTCTTTTATTTTAAACTACCTCTAAAACCATAAGCAAACGTCATTCCTGCGTAGGCAGGAATCTGCTCATTTTATGTACTTTTGGGTTGAATGAATAGTTGTTCTCACATATCTTTTAAGTGGTTTTTGTTGTTGTTGGCAGTAGCACTTGCTTTTATCCTTGATATTTGGCTTGGCAGCGTGAGAATACCTGTTAGTGAAGTACTCACTATTTTAACAGGAGGTGCCTCAGAAAATCAGGCGTGGGAAAAAATAATACTCCTATTCAGGTTGCCCAAAGCAGCCACGGCTGTTATGGCGGGAGGAGCACTTGCAGTTAGCGGTTTAATGATGCAATCCTTTTTTAGAAACCCGTTGGCAGGCCCTTTTGTGTTAGGCATTAGTTCCGGGGCAAGTTTGGGTGTGGCTGTTTTAGTAATGGCCGGCTTTTCAGGAGCCTTACTAATCAACTCATTCGGGATAGTAATAGCAGCAAGTATTGGTGCTGGCTTGGCTTTTGCATTTGTACTCTTGGCTTCTGTTCGAATTAAGGACAGTGCCACCCTTTTAATTATTGGCTTAATGGTAGGTAGCATAACAGGTGCAGTGGTTGGTACTTTGCAATACTTTAGCTCTGCGAAACAGTTACAAGCCTTTACTATTTGGACCTTTGGGTCTTTAAGCAATGTAAGTATAAAAGACCTTCCACTTTTCTTTGGATTTACAAGTCTGGGATTAATTGTTTCTTTCCTTTTATTTAAACCAATGAATGCTATTTTATTGGGAGAGCAGTATGCACAAAGCCTTGGAGTAAATATAAATAAGCTTCGAAACGGCATTTTACTCTCTACGGGATTACTGGCAGGAGTAGTTACAGCCTATTGTGGCCCGATTGCCTTTGTGGGCATTGCCGTGCCGCATCTTACACGTTCCATTATTCCAACAAGCGATCATAAGCAACTTATCCCTTCGGTTTTCTTAATGGGAAGTTTGGTTTTGCTAATTTGTGATATTGTCGCTCAACTACCTGGCAGTCAATTTGTACTACCTATTAATGTGGTAACTTCCATTTTGGGAGCACCAGTTGTTATTTGGATTATTCTAAAAAAACGAAATTTAGGGACTTCGTTTGGGTAGAGGTTATGCCTTTTGTGCTCAATTGCCTGACTTTTGAGCTAAAATACCAACAGATAGAATAAATTATTTAGCTTTGCATCTTTATTGAAATTGGAAAAATGGCAAATAACTTACTAAAAGGAAAAAGAGGAATCATTTTTGGTGCCTTAGATGAAAATTCAATTGCTTGGAAAACCGCAGAAGTGATACACGCAGAAGGCGGAAGCTTTGTATTAACAAATGCACCAATTGCACTGCGAATGGGAAAAATTAATGAGCTGGCTGAAAGATGTGGCTCAGAAGTAATTCCTGCAGATGCTACCTCGGTAAAGGATTTAGAAGAGCTTGTTAGTAAGTCGGTTGAAGTATTGGGCGGAAAGCTTGATTTTGTATTGCACTCCATTGGTATGAGCCCTAATGTACGTAAAGGAAAATCGTACGGTGATTTGAATTATGAGTGGATGCACAAATCATTAGATATTTCGGCAATGTCGTTTCATAAGGTAATGCAAACCTTAGAGAAGCAAGATGCTATGAATGAGTGGGGTTCAATTTTAGCCTTGTCTTATATTGCTGCACAACGCACTTATCCTGATTACTCTGATATGGCACAAGCCAAAGCAATGCTAGAGTCTATTGCTCGTAGTTATGGTGAGCGTTACGGTACGCTAAAAAATGTGCGAGTTAATACCATTTCACAATCTCCAACCATGACCAGAGCAGGTAGTGGAGTAGGAGGATTTGATGCCTTTTTAGAGTTTGCTCAAAAAATGTCGCCACTAGGAAATGCTTCTGCGGAAGCTTGTGCAAATTACATCACCATTATGTTCTCAGATTTTACTAGAATGGTTACGATGCAAAATCTTATGCACGATGGAGGTTTTTCAACCACAGGCATGACCCAAAAGGTGATTGATCAAGTGCTTTTGAAATAATTAGACTCGTCATTGCGAGGGCGGAATTTTAGAATAAAATCAGCGTAGGACAATGACAGCTAAGGTCGGACGTTAGTCAGACCGATTGGGGGAGGTAGCTAGTCCGACTATCGTCTGACCTAAGAGTTTATTGGTTAGAATACAGCGAAAAAAACCTGTCAATGGTAATGTAGTGAAGCAATTCGTATATAAATATCAGGTTGCTTCTTTCTTTTGCAAAAAGAAAGAAGCAATGACGTTAAATCAAATTCATGGTAGTATTTCCAAACGCTAAAATTAACATTGGGCTTAACATTGTTAAGAAGCTATCAAATGGCTACCATTCCATTGAATCTTGCTTTTACCCCATTCCATTAACAGATGCACTGGAAGCAATTGAAAGTAACACCCTCTCATTTGCTTCTTCCGGTATTGAAATTCCCGGGAATAAAACTGATAATTTATGCTTGAAAGCATATCATCTTGTTAAGGAGGGTTACGATGTTCCTACTGTTGCAATCCACCTACATAAGAATATTCCAATAGGTGCAGGTTTGGGTGGAGGCTCTGCAGATGGAGCTTTTATGATTAAATTACTTAATGAGAAATTTAACTTTGGAATGTCTGTAGTAGAAATGGAGAAACTGGCTGCCAAATTAGGGAGCGATTGTCCTTTCTTTATTAAGAATGAACCTGTATTTGTGGAGGGAACGGGAAACCTGTTCTCAGAAATCAACTTTTCACTGCAAGGAAAATTCCTTGTGGTTGTAATGCCTGAAATTCACGTATCAACAGCTCAGGCGTATGCCGGGGTAAGCCCACAAAAACCTGCCTCTAACTTAAAAAAAGATTTAACAACCCTTGGTCTGTCAGCGTTTCAATCAGTTGTAAAAAACGATTTTGAAAAGTCAGTATTCGGCCGATTCCCGGCATTGGTTGAAATAAAAGAAGCATTACTTAAAGCAGGAGCAATTTATGCCAGTATGAGTGGTTCAGGCTCCTCCATTTTTGGTGTGTTTGAAAACAAGCCTGAGTTTAGCTCTGAACATTCTTTTCAGGTGTTTGAATTATAACACCCTCCGTCAGCCAGTTGGCTGACACCTCCCTCAAGGGAGAATTTCTTACCAACCTATCGGGTTGTACTAATCTCTTCTCTTTCCACTCAACAAACTCACCTTAGAGTCAAACGGATTGCCTGCAGAGCGCCTTAACGAAACTACTTGGCCTACATGCCAAATGGCATCGGAAATAGGGCCGTTAATTTGGTTCCAAAAAGGATATTCAGAAGTGTTCTTTGGGCTTTGAAATACTAAATTGAAACTTTCTAAATCTTTGGCACTGCTATTTTTTAGTATTTCACTACTTTGTTTGATATTGTCTAATGTTTTGGCTCGTTTTTCTTCGTAGGTCAACTCAACTGCTTCAACAGGTCTTACATTTGGCCTGTTAGTTACAGAGTTTATGATTACAGTAGATAAACTCAAAATATGGTCAAGTGTTTCCTCAATGGTTCGGGCTTCCTCACTTGGTTTATAGGCTAAATCTTCAGGTCGTAAACCTTCAGAAGCCCAATAATATCGAAACCCTAGCCCGTCAACCATTCTTGCAACTGTATTGGTTGCTGTGTATTCGGTAGGAGTTTCAGGAATTTGGTAATAATAATCAATAGGGTTTACCTTTTGTGCATTTGCAAAAGGGTGTATTGAGGAGATAAATAAAAAGACGAGTAAATATTTCATAGGTTCAAATTAGTTAATGGAGTGTAATATTAGCCCAATTCCTTTACGAAACGGAATAGAAAAACTACTTTCCAAATCTCTTTAGAATTCCAACGGAAAAATACATGGTGTTTATGTATCCATTATCTTCAAAAAACCCAAGCCTTAAATACCCATAGTTTGCATCCAGCGACCAACCACGGCCTACACTAAATTCAGATCCAATCCCTAAGGAAAAATTAAGGTAATCAGCAGTAGAAATTTCGGTAGGATTATTTTGATAAGTGTATTTGAAAGTAGAATGACCATACCCAACAAAAGAATACATATAGGGTTTAAAAATTCCAAGTTGAATGGGCGCATACCGGCTAGTTAAGTTAAGACCCAAGGAATTTGTTTTTTGAGAACTAAAGCCAGGGTTTTCATAACTATCAAACCAACCAAAGGGCATTATGCCAACCTGCCACTTATTATTAAAGTGGTAATTGCCATAGGCTGCAAATGTAGCTCCTCCCTGAATAGAAGGAGTATAGCCAACACCAACAGACCATTTACCTAACGTTTGGCCGAAAGAGAATGAAGACAAGCTAACAAATAGAGCTATAAGTAACTTTTTCATAGCTACAAGTTAGGGGTTAATTTTATAATAAGCAATTATGGTTTTAACATCTATATGTGGCTAATCTGAACTATTTATAAACGAATAATTCAGGCTAAAAGCTTGTACGCCAAGCGGTAAAATATAAAAAGTCTGTGGAGGGGTTTTGATACCTGTTGCGCACTATATAGCTTAGTGAAAGCTCATTGCCCGATAGCCTGCCTGTTCCTTCTACTTCATAATCACCAATAAATTGTCTTGGAATTATAAGTTTATACCCGTCAAACTGAGCAATTACTTCAATGCCCACATCGTAAAAATTATAGAGAATAACTTCGTTTGAATTACAACAGGATTTAAGTATTTCAATAGAGTAAGAAAAGTGCTGCTCAGTAGATTCACTATATTCATCAATTTGATAGCGACCTGTTAATTCATCTCTGGAGTCGTAATAAGAAGGCTC
>Ga0256834_1001531_pt1 | contig 15443 bp, 15 predicted proteins | sample 4281140metaG_FD_190536 | JGI IMG/M metagenome (GOLD analysis project Ga0256834, IMG submission 190536) | Hydrothermal vent microbial communities from East Pacific Rise, Pacific Ocean - 4281-140 | ecosystem: Environmental > Aquatic > Marine > Hydrothermal vents | place: Pacific Ocean: East...
GGAGGGAGATAACAGTCCCTGGAAACACGAAAATACAAAGCCCTAATGTTGATAAGCGAAAGGGTCAAATAATTGCCGTTTTAGGCGACACAGTCCAAGTCATGGATTTGGAAACTTACGAGGTTTTTGATATGAACCTGCCAGAAAACTTGAAAAATGAGGTGAAAGAGGGGGCCGAAGCAGAGTACTGGGTTCTCGCTGGCAGGGACAGAGTTTTGATGAAAGTTAAAAAGGTGGAGTGACTTTTGTGTACTTTTCAAAGTAATTGATTACCTGCCTTTTTCTTTCTTCATCCAAATCTTTTTCAATCATTTTTAACAATTCCTTTGATGTGGACAAAGGGCAATACTTTATGCCTTTTTCCTCTATGCACTCTTTAACCGTTTTTCCATCATCCCTTATCTCTTCTCTATCTGTTAAAACAACACACCCAACAACCTTGCAATTCTTAACTTCTTCCAACTTTTCTATCCATTCAAGCAAAGAAGAACCGGTTGTCACAACATCTTCCATGAGAACTGTTTTTCCAACAGGAGCGCCAACGAAAAATCTGTCTTCTGGCAAACCGTGATCTTTCACTTTACCTCTGCCCATAGAAACAATATAATCTTTATCAAATCCTCTTTTCTCAGCATACTTTATTTGAGAGATTATCCCTGTTTTTGTCGCTCCCTCTGGAACACCAAAAATAGTATCGACATCATCAAAATTCTCGATGACTGCGTCGCTAACAAAATCTCCAAGCTTTGTTAAGCTTTTCGCATAATTCGTTGCTTTCCTCCAATTTATGTAGTAAGGCGATAACCTTCCGCACTTTAGCTTCACAGGATTTTCAAAAACCCCAGCCACGTTGTTTTCAACCGCAAATTTTAAAAATTCTTGATTGTTCCATGCCATGCTCAACACCAATATTCTTTATATATGAAAAAATTAAATTTTATCATATGCGCTTAAGGAACATACTCTCAAAGCTTTTCAGAATTGATAAAAGAGAGGAAATGGTTTTGAAAGAGCTTGAAAGCATGCTCGACATAATGAACGACGCGTGCTCTTCTTTAACGGCTCTGCTTTCCTCTTTTTCAAAAGATCTTGTCGAGGAAGTGATAAATTGTGAGAGAATGGGGGATGTGGCAAGGCGAAATGTAGAAGTTCATTTGTTTGAAGGGGCTTTTTTGCCTCAAGCAAGGCATCTGTTCTTTACTTTGGCAGAAAGAATGGACAACATTATTGATAAGATGGAGGACTCTGCAAAGATAATAGAGTTGATAAACGAAAAGATGGATAAAGATATTCAAAGTGGTTTGCTTAAAATAATGGAAATAACAAAGAAATGCTGCATTATGCTGAAAGAATCGTTTTTCTACTTTAAGGATGGAGAGGAAGAAAAAATGAAGAAAAAAATAGAGGAGATAAGGATTTTAGAGAATAAAATAGATAATATAAAGCACGAGCTTTACAAAAAAATGATCTCACACAAGAATTGCACATTTTGGATAGAGAAGGAAACCTCAGATTTGGTAGAGCTTGTTGAAAGCATAAGCGATGCTGTTGAAGATGCAGCGGATGTTTTGAGAGTTATAGTTATATCCATGAAAGTTTAAAGGTGTCTTCATGGACATATTTTTCGCTTTGCTAACTACAATATTCTTTTTGATAGCCGTTGTTATAGCCAACAACATGATTGCCACTATTTCAAACATAACAAGGTCGAGCATGGCGTCTAAAAGAAACGCTCTTTTCCTGGCAACATTTTTCGCATCTCTGGGCTTTCTTTTCAGCGGAAGGAAGGTTATGAACACAGTTTCCCACAAACTTTTTCCCTTTGAACCGACAACTTTTCTTTTGGCAACAATAATAACCTCTTTACTCATGTTTGCCGGAACATTTTTTGAGATCTCCGTCTCAGTCCAACAAGTGTTTCTTTTCGCATTGCTCGGAATTTATTATTCTTTGGGCATTCCTTTCCACTTTTTTTACCTTTTAAAGGTCTTTTCTCTTTGGATTCTCAACGTGGTTTTCGTTGCCGTTATTGTGTTAATAACTTACAAGCTTTTGGGAAGGGTGATAAACAAAATTAGTTTGACTGAAAGGGCATGGTTTATGAAAATTCTTTCTTTGGCGTCTTCTTGCATCCTTGCTTATGGACTAGGAGCAAACACGATCGGGACTTTAACTTCCTCTTTGGGCAAATACGCGTTTTCTCCTTTAACAGTTCTGGGAGTAATAATCGTCATGTGGTACGGCGCATACATTTTGGGGAATATGAACAGAGGTAAAAGCAGGTTTAGGGAAGGGTTTGACTTTTACTCTATAACCTGTGCCCAGTTAGGTTGCGGAATATCTTTGCTTTTGTTTACATTTGCGGGTATACCTCTATCAATAATTTACGCTATGATTTCATCTCTTTTAACCATCGCTTTTTTGAAAAGAATCCCTATATTGGAGAAAAGCATTCAAAAATGGGTCTTGAAAAGCACAGTGGTTATTCCTTTCATCGCTTTTGTTTTAGGTGCCTCCCTTTCATTGTTGCTATTAAACATCTAATTCGTCCAAAGGACTCTTTATCTTTTTCAGATCTTCCGTTGTCACCTTTGTGTATATTTGAGTTGTGCTCAAATTAGAATGTCCCAACAACTCCTGGATTTTTCTTATGTCCACTCCTTTGTTTAATAGATGCGTCGCAAAGCTATGCCTCAATGTGTGAGGCGTGACTTTTTTGTCTATTCCGCAACTCAATGCTATTTTGTTGAGCATTTTTTGAATATATCTGGCTGTTAACTTTTTCCCATATTTATTCGTGAATATGTAGTTTTCACTTGATTTTCCCTGTATAGCTATAAAATCTTCCAGATCTTCGCAAACTTTTTTAGATAAAATGAATATCCTGTCTTTTTTTCCTTTACCTCCTCTAACAATGCCATATCTCTCCTTAAAATTTATGTCTTTGACCCTCAAATTCAGGCATTCACTTATTCTTAATCCAGAGGAATACAAAAGTTCTATTATTATTTTGTCCCTGAAATTTTCGCAGTTTTCTATCAACTTCATTATCTCGTCCTTTGTCAAAACAACTGGCAACTTTTTTTCGAGCTTTGGAGGTTTTATTTTAACGACATCTTTTTTAACAACGTTCTCAAAGAAAAATTTGAGTGCTGCGATTATCGAAGCTATTGTCCTCGAAGAGCAGTTTTCATCTATCATCTTCTCCGTTATATAATTTTTCACATCCTCTTCCCCAACCGCACTTGGTTCTTTCTTGACCCATTCCAAAAACTCTTTTATATAAATGTTGTACGATTTTATGGTGTTATCAGTAAACCCTCTCAACTTCATTTCCACAGTCGCTTTTTTCAAAAATTCCTGAATGTTTCCTTTCTCCATAATTTATATTTTCGGCCACTACTCTTTATTTTTATTTGTTCGTCAATTGCTGAACAAAATGTTCATCAATGTGTAAAATTTAAAAAGAGGTGAAGGAATAAGTTAGGGTATGTACGAGGTTTGTATGAGAAAGGATAAAATGGAAGAAGTGAATGAGGAGGATATTCCAACTTATGTGGCAAGGGAAGTTTATGCAGCAATTTTAGGAGAAATGCCAAAAAACAGTGAAAACATAAGTTTGGAAGATGTAAAGAAATTAACAAAAGATATGTATGTTTTTGGCTCTGGAGTTGATGTTTTGGAACATGCAAAAGAGATATTGGGAAAAGCGGAAGAAGGAGAATACAAAAGTGCGGAAGAGGCGGCGAAGGATATAAAGGAGTTAAAAAGCGAGGTTGAGTTTTATCTTAATTGGGATTGATTTTTGACAGTTTTTGTTTTTTATTTTTGATATAATTGCAATAAATATGTTGATGGGTAATTAGTTACATCACATCACAAAACAATTAAAAATTTTCTCATTCAATTTTTTCTGAGGTGGTTTTATGGCAGAAAAGATATGTACATCATGCAAATCAATCATTGCTCCGACAGAGAATTATTCGGAATTTCCATGCCCAAAATGTGGAGAAACGATCATTGTAAGATGTTCCAAGTGTAAAGTCTTGGTTAACGAATATGTTTGCGAGAAATGCGGCTTTAGAGGACCTTGATTTCAAATCTTTTAGATGTAGAAGGTGTTGCTATGCCGAGAAGCGTTTTGGTCAAATACAGAATGATGCCTGAGAATCCAGATGTGGATGTGAACAAAATAAAGGAGGAAATTTATTCTTTGGATCTAGACATAAAAGATCTAAAAATAGTTCCCATTGCCTTTGGCTTGAAAGCCATAGAGGTCGTGGTTTCTTTACCAGATAAAGAAGGAGTGGCTGAAGAGTCAGAGAAAAAACTCTTAGAGATTCAAGGGGTTGGCGATGTCGAAACCGTGAGCATAACCTTAGTATAACATTTTTATATTTTTTAATTCGAAAAATATCTGTGATATTATGAGGGAGATAGGCAAAACAAAATCGGTTTGTCCTGAGTGCAACAAAGTTATAGATGCGGTTCTTGTTGAGAAAGATGAGAAGGTTTACATAATCAAAGAATGTCCCGAGCACGGTAGATTTGAGGAAATTTATTGGTCTGATTATTACATGTTTACCTGGGCAAGAAAGTTTTGGGAGGATGGAGAAGGGGTAAGCAACCCTAAAGTAAGAGTTGAAGAAGACAAGTGTCCTTTTGCTTGCGGCTTATGCAATTTCCACAAAACACACACATTACTTGCAAATGTTTTTGTTACCAACAGATGTGATTTGAGATGCTGGTATTGCTTCGCAAACGCTGGTTCTCAAGGTTTTGTTTTTGAACCAGAAAAAGAGAAGATAATCGAAATGCTAAGGGTTTTGAGAGAAGAAAGACCAGTTCCATGCATAGCTGTTCAGTTCACAGGAGGGGAACCTTTGATAAGAGACGATATGGTAGATATTGTTAGAGAAGCAAGAAAGATGGGATTTACGCACATTCAACTTAACACCAACGGCCTTAGATTTGCTAGAGAGCCGGAACTTGCGAAAGAGTTTAGAAAGGCAGGTGTTAATGTGGTTTATCTTTCTTTTGATGGAGTTTGTATGAAAACAAATCCCAAAAATTACAAGTATATAGATGATATACTTAATGCTTTAAGATCTGCGGAGATGCCCGCTGTTCTGGTCCCAACAGTCATAAAAGGAGTTAACAATCACGTCATAGGAGATATAATAAGATTCGCTTTAGACAACATCGATATTGTTAGGGGAGTGAACTTTCAACCTGTCTCTTTCGTTGGATCCATGCCAAAACACTTGAGAGAACAGCAAAGAATAACGATACCTGATGTTATACATGCGATAGAGGAACAAACTAATGGAGCTATTCCTGCCTCTGCTTTTTACCCTGTTCCCTCTGTTGTGCCAATCAGCAAGTTTATAGAAGCTTTGACAGGAGAGAAACAGATATCATTTACTGTCCATCCCAATTGCGGTATGGCAACTTATGTTTTTAAAGAAGACGATAGAATAATTCCGATAACGGACTTTGTCGATGTTCCTGGCTTTATGGCTTTGATAAATGCTATGGCTAAAGAAAACCTTCAAAGCAAGCTTGGAAAGGCAAAAGCTCTGGCAAAACTTATGAAGGATATAAACAAAGTTTTCGACTCTAAAAAAGCTCCAAAGCACATAAACATAAAAGATCTTTTACTTTCTGTTTTGAAAAAAGGAGATTATGAAAGTCTGGGTAATTTTCACTGGAACGCCTTGTACATTGGAATGATGCATTTTCAGGACAAGTACAATTACGATATTCAAAGAGTTCAAAGATGCGGAATTCACTATGTCACCCCAGACGGGAGGATAATTCCTTTCTGCGCATATAATGTTTTCCCAGAGATATACAGGGACAAGATAAATAGGGCTTATGGAATGAGCATCGAGGAGTGGGAAGCTAAAACCGGTAAAAAGCTAAGCGATGATATAAAGGCACATGTGACTAAAGAGGGTTTCATAGAAAAAGAAAAATAAAGAGGTTGCAGGTTTTATGGATGCTGAAAAGGTAAAGACCATATTCAGGGCTTACGATGTTAGGGGTATTTATCCCGACGAAATAAATGAAGAGGTCTGTTATAAAACCGGGATAGCCGTTGCCAACTTCTTAAATGCTAAAAAAATGACTGTTGGTTATGATTATCGTTTGAGCAGCGAATCTTTGGCAAAAGCTTTGATAGATGGTATATGCGATGCTGGATGCGATGTAATTGATATAGGCCACGTTCCCACTCCAGTTCTTTACTTCTCCATTTGCAAGTTAAATGTGGACGGAGGCATAATGATTACAGCAAGTCACAACCCGCCTGAATACAACGGAATGAAAATTCAAAAGGAAAACGCTATGCCAATTTTTTCGGAGAATGGACTTTTTGAGATAAGGGACATAGTTTTAAGCAGGAACTTGAAAAAAGGCAGTGAAAAAGGGAGCGTGGAAAAGATTAATGTTGTGGACGATTACATAAATGAGGTTGTTTCAAGGGTAAAGGTAGAGAGACCCTTGAAAATTCTGATAGATACTGGTAATGGAGCCTGTTTTGATATCCCTGAAAGAATATTCAAGACTTTAGGATGCGAAGCCAAAACGATATTTAAGGAGCCGGACGGACATTTCCCAAACCACATAGCGGATCCTTTAAAGACCGAAACTTTGGAGATCTTGAAAAACAAAGTTGTGGATGAAGGCTTTGATATTGGCCTTGCTTTTGACGGCGATGGCGACAGATTAGGTGTCGTGGACAGCAGAGGCAAAATTCTGACCCAAGATGAGATGTTGATGATGTTCACAAAGCAAGCTCTAGAAACAAGGAAAGGTTATGTGATTTATGAAGTTAGGGTGTCAAACGCCTTGATAGAATATGCTAAAAAGCTCGGAGGGAAAGTTAAAATATCCAAAGTTGGGCACACTTACATTATTAAGGAGATTAAAAAGCTGAACGCTGTCTTTGGGGGGGAGCTTTCAGGCCACACATACTTTCCTTATTGCTATTATCCTTTTGACGATGGCATATTCGCGGCAGTCAAAGCCGTGGAATTTGCGTCCAAAAACGATCTTTCAAAATTTGTCGATTCTTTACCCAAAACTTACGCTACGCCAGAAATCCACATAAAGGTTGATGACAACATCAAATTTGCTTTGATAGAGAAGGTTAAGGAAATGTTGATAAACGAAGGGTTTAATGTTAACGATATTGACGGCGTTAGAGTCGATTTTGAAGACGGATGGTTTTTGATAAGAGCATCGAACACAGAACCTATGATAAAGTGCAGAGTTGAAGGCAAAAGCCAAGAGGACTTAGAAAACATAAAATCGCTTTTAATGGAGTATTTGAGGAAAGCAGGAATATTGAAGGAATGACAAGTAAGGTTTAACACTAACAGCTAACACACTCTTGGCACAGGATCGCCCAAGGGCCTTTGCAAATATCTGAAGCTATTTTCTTTGGTTTTCAAAACGACGCTTAGATTTCCCAAACTTTTCTCTTTTTTCACCTCTCCGATTGAGTTTGCACTTTCATCAAACTCTTTCATCACTCTCAAAGCCTCTTTCTCATAACTTTTATCCACTACCATTAACACTTTGCCCTCATTAGACATATCGTAAGGAGATATGCCCAATATTTCGCTCAATGCACGAATGCTTTCATTAACAGGAATCTTTTTCTCTTCAATCTCGAAAACATAACCGCTTTTTATAGCCATTTCGTTTAAAGCTTCGCTTATACCTCCTCTTGTCGGATCTTTCATAGCATGAATGTTTTCCCAACCTATCTCTTTTGCTACTGCTTCAACAATTTCCCAAACAGGGGCAACATCGCTTTGTATATTTCCCTCAAATTCAAACTTTTTTTGGGCGAGTAAAACCGCAAATCCGTGATTGGCTACAGAACCATTAATCAATATTTTGTCTCTTGCTCTTGCACCGCTATCTTTGACAACTTTTTCACAAATCCCTATGCCAGAGGCAGAGATCATTAAATTGTCTAAGCCCTCGACCACTTTTGTGTCTCCGCAAATTATGCTTATCCTAACTTTTTTTGCTGTGTTGGCAACATCTTTAATCACTTTCTCTAATTCATCAACATCAAAACCAGAAGGGATGATCAAGGATAAGCTCATAGCCAAAGGTTTGGCACCCATCACAGCAAGATCATTAACGATTCCGCAAACACTCAACTTTCCTATGCTGCCTCCGGGAAAAAATATAGGGTCAACGGTGAATGAATCCGCCGTAAACGCGAGTTTTTTGCCATCAATGTCTAAGACGCCTGCATCGTCCATTTTGTCCAATCCAACCAAACATTTTTCGTTTTTGCAAACATCTAATTTCCCAATTATATGTTTTCTCAAAAATTCTTCCATTTTTTGTCCTCCGGCACCGAAGGAAAGGTTTATTTTTTTATCCATTCAATTCACCTCGTTATTTTTTCCAAAGCGTAATCTAACTGACCTATGCAAAGTCCGTTGTCACCTCTTGGAACAATTTTGTTAACAACAAATTCCATCTCGTTTTCTTTCATAATTTCTTCAACGCCTTTCACAAATATGCCGTTATAAGCTACGCCTCCTGAAAGCCCCACACAATTTATTTTTCTTTTCTTGCAAACTTTTATTGCCAAATTTCCCATTGCTCTTCCCAAAGCCATGAGCAAGGAATAAGCAACATCTCTTTTTTCCTCAACACTTAATTTTCTCATTTCCCAGATCTCCAAAAACAAATCCTTGATCTCCATATTTTGGCCCTTTATTTTGATGAATTTGTCCAAGTGAAGGTCTCTTTTTTCACCTTTCTCCGCGAATCCCTCGAGCTTTATCGCCAATTCCCCTTCATATGTCCTTTTTTTGCAGATTCCTAAAGCTAAAGCGCAAGCATCTAAGAATCTCCCTAGAGAAGAAGTTAAACATGTGTTCAAAGAGTTGTCAAGCATTTCCATTATTGCGTTTGCCTGTTGTTTCAGATTCTCCTCATCTAAAAATTCAATGAGTGATTCCTGGTTTTTTGTTTGATGTAACAAACCGGCCACTATCCGCCATGGCTCATATATGGCCTTTTCGCAACCTGGCATTGGAAAGTATTCTATGTGGTATTCCCGCTTTTCTCGGCCGTTTTTACTGGAAAGTATTTCCCCGCCCCAAATTTTAGAATCGTTGCCGTAACCAGTGCCATCAACGCATATAGCAACTAATTCATCTTTTTTGAATTCACACATCAGAGAATGCATGTGCGCGAAGTGATGCTGCACTTCAATAGCTTTTGAATTAAAACTTTCTGCTATCTCCAACGCTATGCTTTTGCTTATGTATGCGGGATTTTTGTCAAACACAATTATCTTTGGCTTTACTCTCAACCACCTTACAAATTTGTTTATCATTTCATTTAAAAACTCGACATTTTTTGGATTATCCAAATCTCCAATGTATTGACTTTGATAAATTTTGCCGTTTTTGTAAACAGAAAACGAATTCATCATGTCTCCGCCCATCGCCAAAATATCCATGTTTTTTTCGCAAATCCGCGCATATATTGGAGAGGGAACATATCCTCTTGATCTCCTTACAAAAGTAGATTCGCCATTAACGATTTTAATAACAGAGTCATCAATTCTATTCACAATCTCCCTGTTATGATCTAAAACATAATCGAATATTTTGCCCTGCATTTTCAACTCATCCTTGGTTTTAGCCATGGGAAATCCAGAGATGTTGGCAGAGGTCATAACCACAACATCCGTTTTCTTCAAAAAATGGAAAATAATGTGGTGAATTGGAGCGTAAGGCAACATAATTCCTAAAGTGCTCAGCCCTGGAGATATTATGTTTGGAAGGGAACAATCCTTTCTTTTTTCCACAACCAATATGGGTTTTGAGATAGAATCGAGAATTTTTTTGGCCTTTTCATCAATAACGCAATACTTTTCCGCTGTTTTTAAGTCTTTAATCATGATTGCAAAAGGTTTTTGAGGTCTTTTCACCAATTCTCTAATCTTTGCAAGGGTTTTCTCGTTTTTAGCATCGCAACAAAGATGGAAACCGCCTATTCCTTTTATTGCGATTATTTTTCCTTTTTCAATTTTTTTAGCAACAATTTTAACTATCTTTGGCCATTCATCGCTTATTTTTTGCATATCTCCATCTAAAAATTCATATTTAGGACCGCATTTTTTGCAAGAAGTCGGCTCTGCATGATACCTCCTGTCAAAAACATTTTTGTATTCTTTCAAACATTCATCACACATCTCAAAACTTTGCATTGATGTGTTTTTCCTGTCGTAAGGCAAATCCACAATAATTGAGAATCTTGGCCCGCAATTCGTGCAAACTGTGAAAGGATAAAGATACCTTCTTTTATTCTTTTCATCAAAAATTTCTTTCAAACATTCATCGCATATGCAAATATCTGGAGGAATGAAAGAAGATTCTTCACTTTTAGCATCTTCGCTTTTCAGGATGAAAAAATCTTCAAATTTTTCTTTTTTACCCAATTCCGTAACCTTGATTTTCTCTATCTTGGCTATTCCGGGCTTTTTATTTTTCACATCCCCCAAAAATTCTTTCAATTCTTTTTCATCGCAATACACAGCTATTTCAACATATCCGCCTTTGTTTTTCACCCAACCTTTTAAACTGTGTTCTTTAGCCACTTTGTATATAAAGGGTCTGAATCCAACACCTTGGACTGTGCCGAAAATCTCTATTTTCCAAGCTTTTTTTAGCATTTTTAAGCACCGAAAGTGTAGTAAAGATAACATGCCCCCTCTCTTGAAACCATGCAAGGGCCCTTTGGAGTTTGAGGATTACAAATTTTTCCGAATAGAGGACAATCTTTCGGTGTTGCCAATCCACAAAGTATTTTCTCGCATTTACAAGCTGTGAATATTTTGTTTTCGATGTTTTCGTTCTTTGATTTTTTATCCACGACAAAATCTTTGAATCTTTTTTTAGGAATGTAACCACTTTTCTCTATTTTTCCGATACCTCTCCAAAAGCTATGAGTTTTTTGGAAAACATGGTTTATGCTTTCCATTGCTACGGAATTTCCGTTTTCTTCCACAACTCTTTCGTATTCGTTAATTATTTCTGCTTCTCCTCGATTTATCATTTTTAAAATCATTAATATTGACAATAAAACATCTCGGCTTTCAAAACCAGAGATAACTTGCGGAATGCCGAACTCATTAGTTATTTTTCTCCAACCTTTGACCCCTATTATCGCGGAAACATGGCCAGGGGTTATCAAACCATCTATATAATTCCCATATTTTTTCATTAACGTCTCTACGGCAGGGGGAGTCAATTTGTTCGAAGAATATATTTTAAAATTCTCCAATCCTTCATTTTCCGCTTTTTTAAGAATTACGGAAACGGGAGCAGTTGTAGTTTCGAATCCAATCGAGAAAAAAACTATTAATTTGTCTTTTCTTTTCATCGCCAACTTCAAACTTTCCATGGGAGAATAAACAATTTCCACATTCCCTCCTGAAGCTTTTACATCCTCCAAAGAACCTTTTTTAGTTGGTATTTTGTACATATCTCCATATGTTGCAACGATGCAATCTTCTTTTTTCGAGAATTCTATAACCTCAATTATCTCTTCTTCCGGTGTAACACAAACAGGACATCCTGGCCCTGGAAAAAGTTTCACATTCTCTGGCAAAAGCTGTCTTATCCCTGCTTTGTTTATTGTCTCTTCATGAGTCCCGCAAACATTCATTATTTTGATTGTTCTCTTTGCTTTCTTCGCTTCTTTTTTTATTTCAATCAGCAGGTTTTCCATGGCTAACCTTCACCTTTTCAATTGCGAAACCAACATGAACGATTACGAAATCGCCTATGTCAATTTCTTTAATCAAAGAAATATCTATTTCTCTTTTTATTCCACCTTCGAATTCAACTATTGCTTTTTCAGAATCCAAAATCTTTACTATTTTCCCTTTCACTCCAAGACACATATATCTATGATTTAAATTTTCGTTTTTATTTTTTCCCACGCTTTGTCCACTAAAAGGGTTGTGGAAGGAACAACAGTTATGGCAGCAATGAAACAAGTCAAAATGCCCAAACTCATCATGTTTCCTAAAGCTTTCAACACTGTCACTCTTCCTAAACTCATTGCCCTAAAACCAATTAATGCTGAGAGAGTCGTTATAAGCATTGGGAAAAATGTTTTTGATACTGCTATTTCCATGCTCTTTTCCAGATCTTTTTCTCTAGCTTCTTGCCTAAACCTGTTGACCACTTGAATTCCAAAGTCGATGCCTACGCCCATTATCATTGATAATGCACCAGAGGTTTGAGGAGACATGGAAATGTGGAAAAGTCCGAAAATGCCGTAAACCCAGATCACGCCAAAGAGGATGCCTGTTAAAGATAAAAGTCCGTGCCTTATGGAGTAAAAGAGAAGGCAAACTGTTATAAGGATGCCTATGAAGGAAATCATTGATGTTTTTTGCATTATGGGTTTGACTTGCTCTCTCATCTCCATATATATTGCTTCGCTTCCTGTTAGCCCAACATTGGCTGTTGGCGGCGCTGGAGTGTTTGCTATAACATTTTTTATCTCTTTTATCAGTTCTGTTCTCTGATCCTCGCTCATGTCGGCTGTTCTCAATCTTATCAATGCTACTGTTTTTTCATCGTTTACAAGGCCAGTGGTTATATCTATTTCAACTTTCTTAGGCTTTTCATTTTTCACTCCATAGAACTTTGATAAAAGCATTTTCACAGCAGAAAATCCTTTTTCCAAGCCAGAATATCCTTCGTTCATCATTTTCACAGCAGAAGACATTTCATTCATTCCGTAAGCCATTTTTGAAAGTCCATTTCCTATGCTTTCAAGCATGATACCTGTGCTTTTGAGCATATTGCCTAAAGCAATTGTGTTTTTTTCGCTATATTCTAAACCTGAGATTAATCCAGAAATACCGGCCTTTATTCCATTCAATGCGTAAATCAGTTGAATTTTTTCCATAACTGGTAAAGGACTGTAATATATGCTTTCATTCACCATAGTTACTGCGTTTAAAAGAGAGTCAAACTTTTCGGGACTTATTTTTTCACCATTAGCCATTTCATTTCCCATGCTTTCCATCATTATGCCGAGGCCTTTTAGCATCAAAGATAAGTTCCCTAAACTAGCGCTTAAATTTTCCAAATTTTCCCCTATTTTTTGATTTCCCTTTTCCATTTTTTCGGTTTCGTTCTCCATCTTTTGCAGCACATTGTAAACATTTGGAGGATTTACATTCATCGTTATTCCTTTGCTCAAAACATAATTTATATCTCCTTGGTTCGTTGGCAAAGAGCCATTATTTGCTTCAGCCATTTTAAATGCTATATCATCAACATAAAGAACGCCTGGAACACTTTCCAATTTTTTGCCCAAGGTGTATTGATACCTTAAATCTGCAGGACTTAGCACATTTTTGTCTTTAACAACGATTATAACATTCGAGCTTGAAATGCCGAACTCATCGCCAAGTTTGTAAAGAGTGTTAACGACCTCTATGTTTTTCGGCATCATGTTTTTGTAAGTCATCGACTTTGTTTGAACTTGTTTGGCATAATTTGCTAGAAAACCTGTTAACACTATCATTATGGCTAGAATAACATAAGGATACTTGCTCAAAAACCTTGCGTATTTTTCTATAATTTTCACTTCACACCACCGTGCTTATCTTTGACGATTATTAGGCAGGGCTCTATGAAAACTGCCGAGAAAAGCATGCAAAATATACCGAAGCCTAGAGTTAATCCAAGATTCCTTATCATGGGGAAAGCGACCGTTGCCAGGGCTAAAAAACTAACGATCGTTGTAGTTCCAGAACCGAATATGCTGGAGCAGACAGAGGGGACAGAGGTTATTATGGCCTCTTCTATTGACTTTCCTTTTTCTCTCTCCTCCAAATACCTTTCTAAAACAAAGACTCCGTATTCCACACCAAGGCCTAAAAGCATTGCGCCTATACCGGCAACGGCTATAGAAAGGTGAACATTTAGCCAGCCGAGAGTTCCCATTGTCCAAGCCATTCCCATTAAGAGAGGAGTCATTATCAAAACCGCTTGAATTATCGATCTCCTCAAAAGCACAAGAAGGAAAAATATTATTATTGCGGCTATAATGAACGTTCTTTTCATGTCTCCTATTAAAAGGTTGAGCAGAACAACTCTTATAGGAGCATCTCCAGTTAACTGATATTCTACACAAGGCGGTTTTTCTACATGAGATATATCATCCTTTATATCGTTTGTCAACCTTTCCACATCTTTTTCGCTAGAGCCTGTGTTTGCATCAACTATCATCAACGCAGAGGAATAATCTCTGCTGAAAAAATCATACATTTCAGAATTGCTGATTATTCTCTTTATTATTTCATTATTTTTTGGAACATAACCCATGTTTTCAAATACCGTTGCCGGAGAAACAACTTTTTCAACATTTGTTTCCTTTTCAAGCTCTTTTTGGAGAGAAAGCATAGATTCCATAACTCTCCAATCCCTTATGTCTGTAGGCATGTTGGCTGCATAACACCCTTTTTTCAAAGAAACAATTATGAAAAGCACTTTTCCCCCTCTAAAATCGTTGTTTATTTCGTTCTGAAGCTTTATAGACTTCATGTTTTGTGGCATCTCTTTTGTTATGTTTGTGTTGAATGTCAAGTGTATCATCCCTATGCCTAAAATTATTGAAGCAGTTATTGCAATTAGGACTAGTTTTTCCGCTTTTTTTACTTGAAATTCTGCTATTTTTCTAAGCGCTCTCTCTATGGGCGTTTCTTTTTCCGACATTCGGACACCTTCAATCATTAACTATTTTTTTCAGTTTTTCATTGAACTCATCTACGGCTTTTTTGCACTCGCACATTTTCTCAGGTTTTTCATTTATCAATTTCATGAGCAACTTAACGGATTTGTTCAAGGAATCTGCCAAACCACATTTTTCCATTTGCTTTCTTTTCTCCTCTGTTAATTTTTCTTTTATATCTTCTATGTACCTTTCGTCTATGTTCAAAGCCAAAGACAACACTTTGTTTATCTTTTTCTCTATTTCTTTCTGAACCTCCAACACTTTTTTGGCCTTTTCCTCTCCTTTTTCCGTTAATCTGTATATTTTTCTTCCTTCTTTAACTTCGTAGCTCAATAGCCCTTCTTTTGTCATTTGGGAAAGCATAGGGTATATTGTGCCATAGGAAGGCTTCCAAAACTTGCTTTTTTTGTAGATCCTTTCCCTGATTTCCTTTCCAAATGCAGGGCCTTCAAGCAAAACCGCTAATATGTAAGAGCGGAGAAAACCCTTGGGAATTATTTTCCCGTCTTTCATGCATTCACCTTCTTCCCTTATCTTTTTTCACATCGCTTTTCCCTGTGAACTTTTTGATCAGTCCAATGATGATCAATGCCAAGACAATCAGAATTCCGTATTTGATATATTTGCTCTCATTT
>Ga0256834_1001532_pt1 | contig 15430 bp, 12 predicted proteins | sample 4281140metaG_FD_190536 | JGI IMG/M metagenome (GOLD analysis project Ga0256834, IMG submission 190536) | Hydrothermal vent microbial communities from East Pacific Rise, Pacific Ocean - 4281-140 | ecosystem: Environmental > Aquatic > Marine > Hydrothermal vents | place: Pacific Ocean: East...
AATAGTGTTTTATTGTATCGTTTGTCATCTATAATATTTTGAAAAAGTGATTTTTCATGCTCTCTTGAAGTATAAAGGATGATTGGGTTTTCAGTAAATACATCCTTTAAGTATTGACGATACAAGATTGTGCCTGCCATCAAATCATTTTCTATTGGAATTTTATCTCCACTTGGTATTTTAAACTCATACTCTTCAATCAACATAATATCTATGACAAATATATCACTTTTATCTATAGGAGAGTGATCATCAATAAACTCTAATAATTCATCAATTCTCTCAAATGTAAGAATATTAAATTGGTTTGGGAATTTCTCATCTATTAATATATCTCTCTCATAAGATATTGAAACTGTTTCGTCGTCTAACCATAATACTCTTCTCATCTTTGCTCCTTGATTATATTAGATGGTATTTTAATTATAAATATATTTTTAGCAAAATCTGTATTTCCTATCGGGTCACTTTTTTCTAATTTTATATTTCCTCCCCAAGCTTTTGAAACTGACATCGCATAATAAAGCCCTATACCCTTATTTTGCGATTGACTTTCTTGAAACTCTTTTTTATCTTTTAACTCTTCTTTTGTAACACTTCCTCTATATCCTTTTAAAAATATTCTATCTCTTTCATGAGAATAGATTTTATATCCTATATTTTCTATGTAAAGGTTATAATAGTGATTATTTTTCTCTTCACTTAGTTTTATATATGTGCCTTTTTTGCCATATTTAATTGCATTATTTATGATGTTGTATATAACATTATGAAACTCTTGTTTTGGTAACTTTATAAGTGTCCTTGACTGAAGTGTATTATTATAGATGATATCCATCTCTTGGTTCATCCTTTTTTTATTGCTACTAAGTATTTGATTGATGATATGTTTTAGACATGTAAAGTCTTTACAGCTTTTAATATTTTTGATATCTTCTTGAATTAACTTATCATATCTTTTTGTAAATTTACCATGCTGAAATAGATTACGCAAAAAATTTCTTGTATAAGTAGTGTAATCTTTAATATCTTCAATATTTAAAAAAACACTCTGCCTTTCATGTTTGTGAGGAATAAACACCCCTTTTAATCTACTCTCCAAATCTTTAGTCCTAGAATCTATCATATTAAGATATTGAGCACTCTCATGAAGACTTCTCTCATCAATTTGCTGAGTTTGATATCTAACAGTTGAAATAGTATTTAAAATAGCTCCAAGATGCAAAGATACTCTTTTCATCATACTCTTTGTTAACTCATCATAATCCCTACTTTTTTTATCAAATATCACTAAAGTTCCTGTTAATTTTCCTTGATAATTTTTAATCGGTGTTGCAACTAAAGAGGTTATTCCTTTTTGAACAAATTTATCTTTATATAACATACAAAAACAGTTATCTTGTCCTAAATTACAGTCATTTTTTATGTTGTTTATAGCGAGTATATCTTTATCAGTGTGACTGCAAAAGAGATATTTGTTATCTTTAGTATCAAATGGATATCTATCCTCTTCTCCTTTTTCCAAAAAATTTATCTCTGCTTCGAGTGTTGCTTCATCTAGCTCTATACTAGTATGATAAACTTCTTTTTTATTAATCCATAATGCTACACCATCACAAGAGAATATTTTGGTAATATCTTCACAAATTTGATGGATTTTAATACTCAAACTTTTTTGGTTACTAATTTTACTTTCAAACCCCTCAAGTAATTTTGTAATATGAGCTAAATTTTCATCAAAAATATTTTCAATATAACGACGGCTAATGATAGAAGCATGCTTTAACAAAAATTTCTGATCCATATCATCAAACTGATATTTGGAATAACCTAAAAAGTGAATAACCGCAAAAATTCTATCATCAAATATCAATGGAATACTCAAAGAGGAGTTTACTTTTGGTTGATTATCAAACATCTGCATGATATTGGATTTGTCAAAATCACTTATAAGATTTATTGGTTTTCTATTTTGTTCATAACCATTTACCATTTGATATGAAATTGTAGACTCTTTTAGTTTTTCTCCTGCATTTATTTTTTTTAGTATATTCTCAATATTGGATTTATATTTTGGATTCAAGTTTTTTTGAGCTTGTAGTTTATAAGTTTTATTATATTGATAATACCTATTAAAGACATAAGTATCTGCTTGGAGTTTTGTACTTAAAAAATCTAAAGCATCTGATGTGAACTTATCAAAATCTTCATGCTTAAAACTGAGATTACTAAATAACTCTATAGACTCAAAATCTCTAGCAATCTTGCTATTTTTTATTTGAGATGAAACTGTAATATATTGCCTATTTTTACGATACTCATCAAAACTTTTTTCATTTATATCTCTATTTTTTTTCCTTCCATTTTGATTTAAATCAATACAATAAGCCGCTAGCTCTCTTAAAGTTTTTTTGGCATACTCCTTATTACTGTCAAAACAAGATGAATACTTAAAACTAGAAATAAGTCTATTTGTTTTCTTCTCAAAATCATTTAACTCTATACTCTCTCTCTGATTTAACAAATTTATCAAGTCGTAAGTGTGTTGCTTGATTAGAAAATAATTTTTCAACCGCTTAATGTATTCAATTTTAATCTCTTCATTTTGAAAATTTCCCCTAAGATCAACAGGACCTAACATTATAAGCATAGAATCAACTTCAGCAATTTTAAATGAAAGATCTAAAAATTTCAAGTTTTTTGGAAGTTTTTTATTTAATGCAAATGATAAACTTATAAAAATAGCATGTAAAATTGTCATGCATCTAACAGAAGTATTTAATTTAATGGTTTTATAAAAAAATGAGTGGTTACTTGACTCGGTCATAAAAGCCAACTCATATAATCTCTTAAAATGAAAATTTCTTATATCATGAAATCTTTTGTGATTAAACGAAGTAGGCTTTTTTTCATCACTTAAAAATGAAGGAATAGAATCCAATAACTCTTTTATATCTTTAAACCAGCTAATCTTATCACTATAAGTAAATCCAAAAAGTCTATTTTTTTTACAGTATTGGAATAACTCTTCACAGTTTATAGGTCTTAAAATTCGCACAGGAACAGAATAGTACAATGAAAGACTCTTTTGAATTGTTTGATAAAAAAACAATTTTTCTCTTTCTGTTTTGATGACTAACTCCTTAAATTAATTATATTATAATAAGTTTAAAGTAAATTATTTTAATTAAACTACGCTTATAAGTATTTAAAAACTTTATGTCAAATTGTATTTAAAATTTTTTGGATTATTTGGATTAATTTGCTAAATAAATTAGAAAAAAGATAGTAGTATTATACTTTAACACAATTATATTCTTTGATAAATCTATCAGCACTGATTAAAATCAAATCCTCTTGCATAGCTTGAGATATAAGCATCCTATCAAATGGATCTTTATGAATATGGGGTAACTTTTTTATAAAATCAACACAGTTAGCAGAGATTTTTAACTCTATGAATCCACACTCCTTTATAGCCTCACTTAAGTTTGTATCTACTTTTAGTTTACCAAGTGCCTCTTTTATAGCTAATTCCCATATGGTAGCTGCACTGATATATATCTGATTTTTGCTATCGGATATGATATCATAAATCTTTTTTTCAAGTCTATCCGCATCACTTAGCCACCATAAAAATATATGAGAATCAAGCAAATATCTACTCACTATCTAAGCCCTCAAAAAGTTTTATTATATCTTCATCCCCACTATCAAAATCTTCAAAAACTTCAATTTTTTCCTTAAATAAGTTTGGCTTTCTCTCTTTTAAAGGTTCGTATGATACAAGCCTAGCAATAGGATTTCCAGCTTTAGCGATAACTACATCTTCCCCACTTTCTAAAAATGCTATCAGTTTTGAAAGATTTGTTTTTGCTTCGTGAATGTTAACAATCATGATAAACTCCTTTTGTTTAGCTAATATTAGCTAAACTAGGAGAGGTTGTCAAGAAACTTCTTCTAGTTTTTCAAAAAAAGAGCTTGGTTATTGGCTTGTATCCTTCTGTGTATTACAAAAGGTAAAGTGGGTTTTGAAAGAGTGTTTGACACCGTTTATATATACTTAATATTCACTACTTAAATAATCTAAGGAATTGTGAATATAAAATATAAGGCTTATGGTCTTTAAACTATTTATTTCATTTCCGTATTTATCAGAGAGACCATGTAAGATAAGGTGCCTATTAAGTAAAGTTTTTTCTTCAGATGTAGGATTTTTTATAGACCTTGTAATTTCACTTGATTCATCAAGTGGGGGTAAATGAAGCTCTTATAAAATCATCAGATTCTATTTCATTTAATAAATATCTAGTTTTTGGTAAACGATTTTCTTTTTCAAAAATACCTATATCATATCTTTCTCGTCCTATACCTTCAGATATTGCTAATAATGTTGGTATAGAACAAAAATATAGTTTTTTTCTATGAGCTTCAAAAGCCTCTAAGATTTGGTTTTTTCTCTTAGGGTATTTATTGATAAGTATTTCTTCTATTAAATTCATATTTGAAATAATATAGTGTTTCATATAGTTATCTTGTTCTATACTATTTTTATTTATTAATCCTTCTTCATGTAGAAAAATTTCAAATATAAACCAACCTCGATTCATGAGAGAACGAGATTCATTTTGTATATCTTCAGGAAGTTGATTTTGTATATATTCAAATCTATCAGATATTACTTTTAAGTCAATTTTAGAACTTTGAATAAAGTTTGTTATTTTGTCAAATGTTTTTGTAACATCTTTTAAAAATGCTTCAAATCGATTCATTTGAACTCAATATTTTTTTAATCATATTCTTTCCCACATATCTTTTATAAAACTTGGGAGATATTCAGGTATTGAAATTATACCTCTATTTTTAAGCTCTTTACATACTGAAAATAAATCAAGTTCAGCTGATTTATTGCATATTCTTTTGTGAGCAGAAACTATATTATCATTATTATCAACATAATCTGGTGTAAGTCCAAAATATATAATACCAATTCTAAAACCAATGATATGAGAATTTTCTAAAGGATCATCTTTTGTTGGTGGTTTATTACATATTTCACATAAATCAGGCTTTTTTTTACGAATATATCTTACAGGTTTCCTTCGCAAATATGTTTCCCACTCTTCTTTGGACAAGAAGATTCTATTTTCAAAACCAATATTTTCTTTGATTTTATCCATATTTATTTTCCCCTTCTTTCCCACTTTTTGAGCACCTTTTTAAAAAAGGTGCAGGATTGCATGATAAGCTTAAATTTATCATATATAGTTCAACCTCTCAAAGACTTTTCTTCTTGCTTGTTATGATAAAGTTTGAATGATAAAGTAGTACAACGGTCGAGTTGAAAAATATGTAGCTGTTCACAATCGTTATAATATATATCATAATTGTTCATCTTTTTGCCTAGTCAAAATACTCGTGAGAGCTACATATTTTTTTCCAATATTTTGTTATATCTAGACTTATTTTAACATCAAAAAGTTAAGATTCATTCCCTAATAACCTTTTGTTAGATGACTTGTCTACCAACTCAGCAGGGTTTATTTTAAATTGCAACATATTTGCTGTTTCTCTGCCATTATCTCCACCTTTTCTTTGAATGGTGATTCTTCCAATTTTAAAACTACCTCTAGGAGTTATAGATACAAAACCATTTCCAAAGTGATTTAAAACTTTATTAATTGGTTCTAACGCCCAATCAAACATGTTTGTATCTTTTAGTTTTAAGATTACCAACATCCACTCAGCTGATAATTTACCTCTACCTTTTAAAATATCATTGATTATTAAAGTTTTATTATCCGTAAAAAAATCTACTAATAATGTTTGTTCATCTATTGTAAATTCATCAGCAAACATTCTTCTATCATCTCTAGGATTAGTAATCTTAGGTTTTATTTCTCCAGTAAAATATTGAAGCAATTTATAAATATCATTTGGGATATTCCAAAGTTCATTATATTTTTTGAGCCATCTTTTATCTATTTGATTAAATCCTTTAGGATTTGAGACCAATTTAACTTGCAGATTTTGAATATCTGTAATATTTTTTAGTTTTATCTCTATTTTAATTTCAACTTGGACATCAGCTTTATATGAACCTTTTACTTTTATTGCTTTTACAGTTTCTATTTCATCAAGATTGTAATCCATGGCTTGAAGCCACAATTTTGATAGATTACTATCTTCCCAATTGTTAAATTCATTGACTACAAAAGATTCATTTTTGAAACCATTTTTTGCAGTTATAGAACCTCTGTTTATTAATATATCTTTTTTAGTCATACATTACCTACTGCTTTCATTAGATTATAACCTAACTCTTCAATTACAGTTGAAGTCATAGCATTGCCTGACTGTTGTAAAAGTTTTGAATTTGATACTTTACCTTTTACATTATTTGCATATCTCTTTGGAAAATTTTGTAGAAGTAAAGCTTCGTATCCTGATAGTTTTCTAAACTTTCCATTTTTTACATATAAAATACCATGTCTTCCTCTTCTTAAAGTTGGTGTTTTTTTATGATATATTCTTAAGTCAGATTGTCTTGTATCTATTACTGTATAATCCAGAGAAAGTAAATTATCGATATCATATTTATTTTTGTTATATTTATTATCTAAATATTTTAAAAAAGTTTTATAGGAAGATAACTTCTCATCAAAGGTTAATTCTTCATCATCTATTAAACACTCTTCAAGTTTTTTATGATTACCATTATATTTTTTTGGAAATTCAAATTTAAAATCATCATCAATTAATCTCTTTTGCACACCAACAAGATAAATTCTTTCCCTCATTTGAGGTACACCAAAATTTAAGCTATTTAATATTTCATGACTAACTTTATATCCTGCATTATCCAATAATTTTAGAACCGTTTTAAATGTATTGCCTTTATCATGGTTAACTAAACCTTTTACATTTTCTAAAATAAAATATTTAACATCTTTTGCTTTTAATAAATTAACCAATCCATAGATAATTTGACCTCTATCCTTATCTCTCAAGCCACATCTATTTCCAATAATAGAAAATGTTTGACAAGGAAAACCACCAACCATAAAATCAAAATTTGGTAAATCATCAGGATTGATTTTCATTAAGTCACCAAAATTTTTTTCATCACCACCAAAAAAGTGTTTATATGTTATTTCAGCATCTTTATCTATCTCACTATAGCCCAAACATGACATACCTAAATTTTCAAGTCCAATTCTTCCTCCGCCAATACCAGCACAAAAATCCATAAATTTTATATTTTTCATAATTTATAACCTATTATTTTTGTTTAGTCTATCTAAAAAAGAAAATTTACTAGAAAAATATTTCATTTTGCAATATTTTTCTTACCTTTCATTTTTGAAGTTTTTGTTAAACTTTTTTAAAAAGTTTATAGATAGTAATGAAAGATATAGTTTTCCTTTTGATTTTATCAAAGATTGTCTTATTTTATAAATTTTGTATTTAAATAGTCATTTAACGCTTGAATACAGCCAATAAGTATCCCTGATGGGTCTATGTTTTGTTAGATTTTTAGTCAAGTTCTTTTGCTAAAAACTGTTCAATATCTCTAATCATAATTTTTACATCTTCTATTGTAAATTCCTCAGATTTACCGTGTGCAGCATTATTTCTAATATCAGCTAGTGCAGTAATCTTTTTTTGTAATAATTTGTTATAAACTCCTGCTTTTACTAAATCAGAGTTCATTTTATCTAATTTTCCATGAGTGATATTTTCTCTGTCACATAATTCTCTAAGTCCAGTTTCTAAAACAACTCCAGCAATTACAGCAGATGCCATATGATAACCATTTTTTAAAAGTTCTTCAGCTTGTTGGAGTTCATTTTCAAAAACCTCTGCTTGAATTAATGTTTTGATCGAGATGAGATAACCATTTTCATGGTCTTCTTTTAAAGCCATAAAAATAGGTTTTAATTTATTGTTGAAAGCATTAAAATTAGTTTGATATGGTCCAACTTTTTCTGCTTTAACAAAGTCTTTATAATAATCAGAATCCTGTCCACATAATTTATCAATTAAACTTTTCACTTTAATTTTCCATTTTGTGAGTGCTTCAGCTTTTAAATATTCTCCATCAGTATATTGAGAATTTGCAAAGTACTTTGTTTTAGCAACATCTTCTAGTTCTTTTTGAAGTTCAGAAAATCTTTTTGTTAATATTTTGTTCAATGAACTTTCCTTCATTTGAGTTTTTGCATCTCTTTTTTTAAAAAGAGATAGATTTTTCATAGTTCGTTTGGAATTTATGATAAATTCTATTCCATCAATGGCCTTCTCTTCTGATTATCACCATAACATTTAATATATTAGTCTAACGGTGGACTTCGCCGATAGCTGTTAAGCTAGTCGTGTGCTAGTCGTCACCTTAGAACCCACTTAAGTTCTTAAAAATAACTGACTTTTTTCCATAAAATCTACATTTTAAGCAATAACCTCTCCATTTTTACTTTTATAATGAGAACTTCCACAAGCTTCTTCATAGATTTTAGCACTATAACTTGTTAGATATTTTATTCAAATAATCCACTTTTAACCTCGAAATTATCTTTATCATTTTGTTTCACAATATTTATATCTTTACCATTTAGATAAAAATCATTTAAATTCAATGGTTTTATAGTAGAAAATTAAAATAGTTTCAAGATTAATAGAGCCTTCTAGCTTGGCTTTTACCAACTAACAGACAAAATATATGTTAATTATTGGAGGTAAATTGTGTAGAAAAGGGGTTAAATCTTGATTTTTTGATATTAAAGTGTTCAGGTCAAAGAAAAGGTAATATCTCTCCTAAGATTGTTTTATCATGTAAGTACATCAGCATAACTCTATTTTTGTTATAATATCCCAAAGGAAAACAGATGCAACAAAGACTTCAATCAATTTACGACCAGCTAATTGAAAAAAAAGATTTAATCGTCGATGATTTAATCATCAACGAACTTAAAGATAGAGATTTTACTTTACAGATTTGCCAAGAGAGTGTTTGTGAAGTAAAAATATACTCAAAAAAACGCATCCCAATTTCACAGATTGTTCCAATTTTAGATGATTTTGGATTTGTGACGATTAGTGAAGTTACTTATAAAGTAACTATTGAGGATAAATCAATTTTTGTTACAAAGCTCAATCTTGATGTTGATGATGAAGAATTATTTATAAAAAACAGAGTCAATCTCAAGGATCTTCTTTTAAAAGTGATGGAGGGAGAAATTGACTCAGGTAAACTTTTAGAGCTTGTATATCATCAAAACTTTAATGCAAAAGAGATTTTGCTTTCTCGTGCATTTGGAAACTATGCCCAGCAGGTGATGCCTCATTTTAACAAACATGCTCTAGAGAATTGTATCGTTAGATATCCAGAGCTTTTTGCTCTATTTTTAAAATATTTCCTAGTTAAATTTGATCCAGACACTACTTATAGAGGCAAAAAAATAGAACAAATTGAATCATCTATCTTGGAGTCTTTTAAAAAGATAGATGATATAAACGACGACAGAATTTTAAAACTTGTTTATGAAATTTTACAAAGTTGTATTCGAACAAACTATTTTACAAACGGTGACACACTTGCTCTAAAATTTGATGTTAGTAAATTAAGACATATACTAAAAGGCGTGCAACCACATTTTGAGACTTTTGTCTATGCAAATGACATAAAAGGTACACATTTAAGAGTCTCTAAAGTTTGTCGAGGTGGTATTAGGTGGAGCAATAGATATGAAGATTTTCGAACTGAAGTAAAATCACTTATGACAACCCAAGAGGCAAAAAATGCGATTATCGTGCCAAAGGGTGCTAAAGGTGGATTTGTAATTAACAAAGAGATTCAAAAAGAGGAGTTTAAAGAGTATTACAAACGATTTATCAATGCACTCTTAGATGTTGTAGATAACCAAAAAGATGGAAAAGTTATCAAAAATCCAAAAAGTGTAAACTACGATGGTGATGACCCCTACTTTGTCGTGGCAGCTGATAAAGGTACATCGAGTATGAGCGACACTGCAAATGATATAGCAAAAGAGCGTAATTTTTGGCTCTTAGATGCATTTGCTAGTGGTTCAAGCAATGGATATCATCATAAAAAACTAGGAGTTACAGCAAAAGGAGCTATCAAAGCTACTGAGAGATTTTTTATAGAAAAGGGAGTTAATTTTTATAAAGAGCCTATCTCAATTGTGGGAGTTGGCTCAATGAGTGGTGATGTTTTTGGCAATGGTATGTTGGAGAGTGAACAGTTTCGACTCATTGGGGCAATTAGCTCAAATGAGATATTTATCGATCCTAATCCTGATCTCAAAATCTCCTATAATGAGAGACAAAGATTATTTGCTCAAAGAAGAGGTTCTTGGTCTTTATATGATACAAAAAAGATTTCCAAAGGGGGAGGTGTTTTTAAAAGAAATAGCAAAAGTATTACCCTAAGCCCAGAAATTCAAGCTCTTTTAAAGACACAAAAAAAGAGACTAAATGGTGAAGAGTTGGCAAAGGGGCTTTTAAAATTAAAGGTTGATATGCTCTACTTTGGAGGTATTGGAACTTATGTAAAATCAAGCAATGAAAGCAATATTACTCTAGGCGATAAAGAGAATGAATTTGTCAGGATAGACGCAAATGAACTCAAAGCTAGTGTAGTCTGCGAAGGTGCAAACCTAGCCCTTACGATGAGTGCTCGAATAGAGTACGCACTAAAAGAGGGGAAAATAAATCAAGATAGCATAGACAACTCTGCAGGTGTTGATACAAGCGACCATGAGGTCAATCTAAAAATTCTTCTAAATGCATTGGTAAAAAAAGGTGTTATTAGTGAAGATGAAAAAGATAAAACACTTCAAGGAGTTTGTGAGAGTGTAGTTGGTTGTGTCATGTGGACTAACTATCTGCAATCACTCTCAATCTCACTTGATTATGAGCGAAGTGCAAAAGATATAGATTCATTCAAACGCTCACTTAGTATCTTGGGTGAAAATCTTGATATATTTGAACGAAGGTACTTTGATATACCAAAAGATCGTGATTTTGATGATGTGATTGATGATAAAGGGAGATTAATCCGTCCTGTTATTGCCACTATGACACTCTATGCAAAGATATTTCTTCAAGATCTTTTGTGTGAGTCAAATATCTATGAAGAAGATAGCTTTTTTGACCACTACCTCTTTAAATATTTTCCAAAATCTCTAACCCCAATCTGTGAAGATGAGATTAGGATGCATCCTTTGAAGAAAGAGATAATTTCTATGGTCATCTCAAACAAAATCATAAACTATGCAGGTGCAACATTTATCAAAGATTTTGAAAAGCTTAAAAAAGAGAAATTTTTACTCAAAATCAAAGCATACTTAGCGACAAATCAACTCTACGATGCAAATGATATTCGTTTTGAGATTTACAGAAATGACTATATTATACCTGCTTCAAAACAGTATAAAATTCTTCTAAAAATAGAGGATGAAATAGAGTACAATGTCCAATGGATACTCAGAAGTCTTAAGAAAGAGGAGATTGATTTTAGCTCTATTTTGACATATAAAAAGAGCATCAAAGATACACTTGATACACTACAAGTTCCCAAAAAGAAATTAAGTGAAAATGAATCAATAAATAAATTTTTAATAAATCTAAACTTTTTAAAATTCTCTTCTACTATTATCAAAATCAAACAACTCTCCAAAGCAGAATTTAAAGATGTATCTACACTCTTTTATCTCTTAGTTCAAAAGTTTGAGATACCACTTTTGATGGAAACAATCGAAACAATTTCTGCAAAAAATCAAACTCAAGAACTTCTAAAAGTCCAAATAAAACAACTTTTGGAGGTTACACTCATAGACTTAACCAAAGGAGTCCTAAAATTCAAAAGAGAAGATGAAGATTCTTTGGAAGCTATTGAGAGTTATTTCAAACAAAAAGAGTTTGATATGGAAAAGTTTGAAGAGATGATAGAGTTTATCAAGACAAGTGAGCATCTTTCGATATCAGATTTGTCAGTGACGGTAAATTATTTGCTTTTGTTTCGATAATCTGCCACAAATATCCCAGGATCAACAGCTTTAGCATTTAACATTATGCCAAAATGAAGATGCGGACCTGTGGATCTTCCTGTGGTTCCAACATAGCCTATTACTTCTCCTTTTTCTACAAAATCCCCCTCGCCTACTTCAAAGCCTTTCATATGAGCATACATCGTAATAACTCCCTCTCCATGATCTAAATAGATTGTATTTCCATTAAAAAAGAACTCTTGGGCAATTTTTACAACTCCACTCTCGCTTGCTACTATTGAGGTGCCTCTTTTGGTAGCGATATCTATCCCTTTGTGTGGTGATTTTGGTTTATTGTTGTAGTATCTTCTTTTGCCATATGTTGAAGATATACGACCATTTAGGGGAGATATAAATTCTAAGTTTGATGAGAGTGTTTTATTAAAGCTTTTTAGAACTTTTGTAGATTTTGCTTTCTCTTTTTTAAATCTTTGTAAATTTTCTTTTGAGAGTGTTACTCGCTTATTGGTTTTTAGCTTTATATACTCTTTTTTATAAGATTTTTTAGTTACATTAAAATAGAGACTTACCTTTTTATTTTGATTTACAGCAACTATATGTTTTTTTCCTACTTTTTCATCAATCCCTATGCCAATTACGGCAAAGTATTTACCCTCTTTTTCCAAAACTTTTACCTCATTTGATTGAAAAAAAACTTTTGGTTTTTTTATAAACTCTTTTAGCTCTATTACAGCTACACCTCCTTGATGAGGATTGTGTTCAAGTGCAAAAAGAGTAGTTGAAAATAGCAGGAATATCAATTTAATTAAGCTTTTCAAAAACACCCTTTGCTCTATTTTTTACAACATTATCCCAAGAAAATATTTGTCCATTCATACATATATAAACTCCACTAGATTGCATCTGAGCTGAAGCCAAAGCAAATGAGAGATTAAACAGACTATCAGAGTTTTTAAATGCATAAGGAATCATAGCACCCGTAAGTATGATAGTTTTATTGCTAATGGTAGAGAGTTTTTTTGCACTCTCTACCATTGTATCTGTTCCGTGAGTGATTATGATTTTAGATTCAGATGCATCCAGACAAGCTTTAAAAATTATCTCTCTTTCAGTTTCTGTTAAATCTAAAGAGTCTTTTAGCATCAAAGGTTTGATTTTTATATGAGCATTGCATCTTCCTTGAGCTAACATCTTCTCAATATGCTCTTTATCAAAAACTAGTTCTCCACTTAACTCATCATATCTTTTAGCAATTGTACCACCTGTACTTATAAGCTTAATCATCTTCACTTAAATACATTTGGTCTCTTAAATGTTTTTGATACTCTTTTATATCAAAATCATCTACATTTGCTACACCATCTTTTATAGCAGCTTGTGCTATTGCTGAAGCTACCCAGATGCAAACCTCTTTATTAAAAGGTTTTGGGATTATATGCTCTTTTCCATACTCCAAATCTGGAGCATCATATGCAGCTTTTACATAATATGGAATCGGCTCTTTTGCAAGTTTTGCTAAAGCAACTGCTGCAGCCATTTTCATGTTTTCAGTAATCTTTGAAGCTCTCACATCAAGAGCCCCTCTAAATATAAATGGAAAACCCAAAACATTATTCACCTGATTTGGAAAATCACTTCTTCCAGTTCCCATTATAAGATCATCTCTTACAGCATGAGCGACATCGGGCATAATTTCAGGTATAGGATTTGAACAAGCAAAAATTATAGGGTTTGGAGCCATAGATTTTACCATATCTGCAGTTACAAGATTTGGTCCACTTAAACCTAGCATCATATCAGCACCTCTCATTGCATCTTGAAGTGTTACATCATCTGTATCTATGGCTAACTCTCTTTTATGATCACTTAAATCAGTTCTTTTTCTGCTTATGACCCCTTTTCTATCTACTAAAACAACATTTTCTGCACCTAATCTTTTATACATATTTGCACATGCTGTACCTGCTGCTCCTGCTCCTATAATTACGATCTTTACAGTTTTTATATCTTTTTTTGTAAGCTCTAAAACATTGATAAGCCCTGCTGTTGTTATGATAGCGGTTCCGTGTTGGTCGTCGTGCATAACTGGTATATTTACCCTATCTTGAAGTTTTTTCTCTATCTCAAAACATCTTGGAGCTGAGATATCTTCAAGATTTATCCCTCCGTATGTATCTGAAATTGCTACACAAATATCTACAATCTTATCAGTATCTGTCTCATTTATCAAAACATCTACTGCATCTACATTTGCAAACTTTTTAAAAAGTACTGCTTTTCCTTCCATCACTGGCTTAGATGCTAAAGCACCTATATCTCCAAGACCCAAAACTGCTGTCCCGTCAGTGATAACTGCTACAAGATTTCCTTTTGCTGTATATTTATATGCAAGTGATGGCTCTTTTTCTATCTCTTTACAAGGGACTGCAACACCAGGAGTATAAGCAATCGAAAGATCTTGCTGTGTTTCACAGGGTTTTGTAACCTCTGTCGCAATTTTACCGCCTTCGTGATACTTTAAAGCTTCTTCATTAGTCATTTTGTTCCTTCGTATATGTTATAAGTTTTTCTACTCTTTTTATAATATCTTCTTTACCTACTATGCCAAGTATATCATAGATAGAGGGGCTTACCGCACTTCCTACTATCGCTATTCTGATAGGTTGAGCGAGTTGCTTCATCTTGATATCACTCTCTTTCATAAAAAGTTTTGTTGCCATTTCATAATCAATTGGCAGATGCAAATCATCTTTATAATCTTCAATAAACTTAGCATAATTTTCTAATATCACTAAAGATTCATCATTTAAAAACTTTTTAACAGCTTTCTCGTCATATATTTTTGGCTCTTCTACAATACTGCGAGCCATATCGGCAAATTCTTTGAGTGTTTTAGCTCTTTCTCTTAGAGAGTCAACAATAAGCTCTTTTTTATCATGTCCGCAGATATAAAAATCAAAAAACTTTAACTCCTCTATAATTCGCTCACTTGAAGAGTTTTTAATATAGTGGGCATTTAGCCATAACAGTTTTTCACCATTATATGCAGATGCTGAGCGGTTTATATCTTTTGGATCAAAATACTCTAGCATCTCATCAAGTGAAAATATCTCTTGATCACCATGGCTCCACCCAAGTCTTATGAGAAAATTAAGAAGTGCTTCAGGGAGATAACCTAAGCTTTTATAATCCATAACATCAGTAGCTCCATCTCTTTTAGATAGTTTTTTGCCCTGTGGATTTAAAATCATAGGTACATGATAAAATTTTGGTATATCAAAACCAAGAGCATTATAAACTACAATCTGTTTAGGAGTATTTGAGAGATGATCATCTCCACGAATCACATCACTAAGCCCCATCAAAGAATCATCAATCGCAACTACAAAATTATATGTAGG
>Ga0256834_1001533_pt1 | contig 15427 bp, 14 predicted proteins | sample 4281140metaG_FD_190536 | JGI IMG/M metagenome (GOLD analysis project Ga0256834, IMG submission 190536) | Hydrothermal vent microbial communities from East Pacific Rise, Pacific Ocean - 4281-140 | ecosystem: Environmental > Aquatic > Marine > Hydrothermal vents | place: Pacific Ocean: East...
ATTTTGAACATTTTTAGCTCTAGATTGAATAAATCTTCTTCTTGGAGGAACATCTGGTCACATAAGAATTTTAAAAATTTCATCAGCTTTTTCAGCATCATCTATTTTTACTTTGTACATTTTTCTGTTTTCAGGATCCATTGTTGTTTCCCAAAGTTGTTCAGGATTCATTTCTCATAATCATTTATATCTTTGAATATTTTCCCCTGTTATTCAGTGTTCTGACATAATTGCAACTTTTTCTTCCTCTGTAAAAACATACCAAGATTTTTTCCCTTTTGTAAGTTTATAAAGAGGAGGTTGAGCAATATATAGAAAACCTCATTTTATTACATCTTTTAAATATCTAAAGAAAAAAGTTAAAAGTAAAGTTCTAATATGAGCTCCATCAACATCAGCATCTGTCATTATAACTATTCTGTGATATCTTAATTTTGAAATATCAAAAGTTTCTCAAATAGAAGTTCAAAGAGCAATTATCATATTTTTAATTTCTGTATTTGCAAAAATTTTATCAATTCTTGCTTGTTCAGTATTTAGAATTTTACCTTTAAGTGGTAAAATTGCTTGAGTTTCTCTATTTCTTCATTGTTTAGCAGAACCTCATGCAGAATCTCACTCAACAATATATAATTCTGAAATAGTTGGGTCTTTAGAAGAACAATCTGACAATTTTCAAGGCAGAGTCATTCACTCTAAAGCTCATTTTCTAATAATTGTATCTCTTGCAGCTCTTGCTGCTAATCTAGCTTTTGCAGCTAAAAAAGTTTTTTCAATTATTTTTTTAGCACTATTTGGATTTTCTTCTAAAAATTCTAAAAGTTTTTCTGACAAAACACTATCAACAGCTCATCTAGCTTCAGCTGTTCAGAGTTTTCATTTAGTTTGTCATTCAAATTGTGGGTCAATAACTTTTATAGAAATTACAGTTGTCAAACCTTCAATAACATCTTCATTTGTTAAGTTTGGGTCTTTTTCTTTTAAAATATCTTTTGCTCTAGCATATTTATTTATAGTTCTAGTTAAAGCTGTTCTAAAACCTGTTAGGTGAGTTCATCATTCAGGAGTATAAATATTATTTACAAAAGAAATTATATTACTAGAAAATTCTCTATTATATTGCAAAGCAATTTCTACCAAAATTTCTTTGCTTTCTTTTTCAGTATAAAAAATATCTCAAATAGTATCTTCTTTTTTATTTAAAAAATGTACATAAGATTTTACTCAACCTTCAAAATAAAATTTATAATTTTCTCAAGATTTTTCATTATTCAAAACTAAAGTAATTCATTTTGTTAAATAAGCTTGTTGTCTTAATCTATTCTTTATAGTATCATAATCAAATTTTGTAGTAATTTTAAAAATTTCTTCATCAGGATAAAATTTTATAACAGTTCCTGTTTTATCACTTTTTCCAATTTCCTTAATATCATCATCAGCAAGTCATCTAGTATATGATTGATAATAAGTTTTTCAATTTCTATAAACCCAAGCTTCCAATTTTACAGAAAGTGCATTAACTACGCTTGAACCAACTCAATGCAGTCCTCAAGAAACTTTATAACCTCCTCAACCAAATTTTCAACCAGCATGTAAAACTGTTAAAATAGTTTCAAGAGTAGATTTACCAGTTTTTGCATGTTTTTCAACAGGAATTCATCTACCATTATCTTCAACAATAAAAGCTCAATCTTCAGTTAAAGTTGTTGTAATAAAATCACAATGTCCAGCCATAGCTTCATCAATAGAATTATCTATGATTTCCCAAGCTAAGTGATGTAAACCTCTTTCATCAGTAGAACCAATATACATTCAAGGTCTTTTTCTAACAGGTTCTAATCATTCTAAAACCTGTATAGAATCTGCTCAATATTCTTCAGTTATTTTTGTCATAATAAAAAACTATATTTTTAAAAAATAAATATTATAAATAATATATCTAAAAAAAAATAAAAATCAAATTTTTAGCTATTCCAAGACAAGAAAAAATAAAAAGTTTCTTAAAAATGAAATTTTTATATAAAAAACATTAAATCCTAAAAAAAATATAATTATATAAAAAATTTTTTATACAGGATTTTTATAAAAAGTTCTTAAAAGTGAAAAGATAATTATTTTTTAAAAAATTTTGTAATAAAAATCATAATATGTTTTTTATTTGCCATAGAAAAATCTAAAATAAAAATTTTTATTTTAGATTTTTTTTTGTATACTTTTAAAAAATATTTTGAATTTAAAAATTATGATAAAAAAAGTAGAGATGAAAAAAAGAAAAAAAGTGGAAATATTAAAGAGATTTTTGAATCCTTTATTTGAAAATCCTAAAACAACTTTTCAGTCAGTTATTTTTTATGGAATCTGGGCTATTTGACCTTTGATGCATATTTATTTTGCTCAAAAAATAGTTTGAAATATTGAGGCTAAAAATAAAGAAGAATTCTTTTTTTCTGTATGATTGTATTTTTGAGTTTTATTTTTTTATTATTTATCTGGATATTTGACTAGATTTTGGTGACATAATAATAATATAAGTTTTTTTAGAAAAACTATTCATAATTTTTATATTGATAAATTTGTAAAACTTTCTAATACTCAAACTGAAAAGATAGGGACTGGAAAATTAATTTCTATTATTGGGACTTGAATGGATATTTGGGCTGTTATGTTGAATAAAGTTTTAGAATTTTTTATGAAAATAACTTTTACTATTATTTTTACAGTTTATATAATATCTGTTGTAAATATTTGGGCAAGTATTATTTTTATAATTTTATATGTTTTAATGCATATTATATGAGAATATTTTAATAAAAAAACTTTGATTCATAGAAGAAAAAGACAAGATTTTTGGAATATTTATAATTGAAATTTAGTAAAAATTCTTATGTCAAAATTTGAGATTTTGCAAACAGGTCAAATTGGTAGAGAATTAAAAAATATAAATAAAATTAATGATAATATGTTTAATTGTAGCCAAAAAATGGCAACTCCTTTAAACTGGTTTTATTATATTCCTTCTATTTTTATAAATTTAGTAAAAATTGGAATGTTTTTATTTTTAGGTTATGGAGTGATTTTGTGAGATTTTTCTATGGCTTTATTTGTAGCAATGTTTTGAATTATGACACTTATGAATAATGTTATCATAAATTCAATGACTTTTTATTGAGAATTTACTAAAAATTTTACAAAAATAGAGAAAATGTGGGATTTTTTTGATGAAACAAAAGAAATAGAATGATATGAAAAAGGAAAAGAATTTAAATATAAATCAGGAGATATTGAACTAAAAAATATATATTTTTCTTATGAAGAAAATAAAAATATTTTTGAAGATTTTAGTTTGAAATTGCCCTGAAAAAAAATATATGCTTTTGTTTGAAATTCAGGAAGTTGAAAATCAACTTTGGTAAAATTAATTGCAGGATACTTGAAACAAGATTCTGGAGAAATAATAATAGATAATCAAAAATTGAAAGAAATTTCTTTAAAAAGTTATTATAAAAATATCTGATATTTAACACAAGAACCAAGTGTTTTTGATTGAAGTATTTTAGATAATTTAACTTACTGAATTTGAAAAAGTGAAAAAAATATTGATGAAAAAATAAAAGAAATAATTAAAAAAGCAAAATGTGAATTTATCTATGATTTTAAGGATTGAATAAATACAGAAATAGGAGAAAAATGAATAAGACTTAGTTGATGACAAAGGCAAAGATTGGCAATTGCAAAAATAATGTTAAAAGATCCAAAAATAATAATTCTTGATGAACCAACTTCTGCTCTGGATTCTTTTTCAGAAGAAAAAATTACAAAAGCAATGAATAATTTATTTTCTTGAAGAACAGTTATTGTAATTGCTCATAGACTGCAGACTGTAAAACATGCAGATAAAATATTTGTTTTTGAAAATGGAAAAATAGTTGAAGAAGGGAATCATAATGATTTAGTGAAACAAAATAGAATTTATAATAAAATGCTTGAGCTACAAAGTGGGTTTTAAAAAAAAATCCCCATAACCCCCTTTTTGTCAAAAGGGGGAATAAAAGAATTTTAAAAAAACTTTAGAAAAAAATATATGAAAATAATAAAAAAAAAGAAGAGTCTTTTTTTTAGACTCTACTTTTTAGGGGATAATTCATTGTATTTACTTTTTATTTAAATATTTTAAATATTTTATCAAGCATATTTTTATATAAAACAAAATTTTCTAAAATATTTTTTTCAAGAATTTTTAGTCTATTTTTTTGTAATTCTAAATGAGAATTATATTCTTCTAGATTTTTTTGTTTTAATAATTTTTCTATTTCTTTTTCTCAAAATTTTGTTTTTAAAATAATTGTATAATTTTTAAAACATAAAAAAATTAGGTAGTAAAAGCTATTTCTAAGAATTTTATTTACCATTAAAAAATCTTGTAAATAATTTTTATTAGTATTTTTAAAAAAATTTTGTAAAAAATTATAATTATATTTTCTAAAAGATTTTTTTAATATTTTTATAGTTAAAATTTCATCATTTTCATAATTAAAATATTTTGTATCAAAATCAAAAATATAATTATATTTTCAACTTGAAATAAAAATTTCTAAAATATTTTTTAAAAGAAATCTTTTTTTTTGTTTTTTTTCTTCTTTTTTTCTTCCCTCTCCAGAAAGGGGAGGGATTAAGGGAGGGGATTCATAAAAATTAAATTCTATTTTTGGAATAAAATATAGCTCATTTTTTTTATAAAAAATGAGTTCAACTTTATAATTTTTTAATTCAAAAATAATTATTTCAAAAGTACTATTATTTTTAATTTCTTTAGAAATAAAAATTTCAGAATATAAAAAAAGTTTTTCTAAATCTTCTAAAATAGAAATATATTTTACTTTTTCAAAATCTTTTCAAAAAAAAGGAAAATTAAAATTATAAATTGTGAGAATTTTTTGCATTATTTTTTTTTAAATTTAAGTATAATTTTTTTTCATAAAATAATTATACCATAAAAAATAATTTTTAAAAATAAAAAAATAATTAAATTAAATTTTAACTCTAAAAGTTACAAAAACTAAAAAAAAGTTTGCAATTTTTAAAATATATAATATAATAAATTTAATCTCATATGTGCTTGGGGGAAATAAAAAAAGAGAGGGCCTAACCTCTCTTTTTTCTTGCTTTCTTTTTTGCATTACTTTTTGTAATTTCAAAAAGAAAAACAAAGATACATTTCCTTATTTTTAGGGAAAAATATATCCTCATATGTGCTACAGTTAAGAAGTAAAATATACTTCTTTAAGAAATGCTTCCTTAAGGAAGCAAAAATATTATATTCAAAAAATATTTTTTTCAAATACTTTTATTTTTCTATTTTTTTTTCAATATTTTCTTTAAGATTGTTTTTTATTATTTTTTCTTCTTTTTTCTCTATAACTATTTTTTTTGGTTGAGGAGAAGTTTTAGATGAAGTAAATTTTTTAATTAACTCTCCAACTTTTTCTTCTCAAAGAGTATTTTTTACTGCTTCAATCATTGCTCAAATATTAGTTCAACCTTGAGCTGAAAATAAATCCATAAAATTTTTAACTCATTCTCATCAATTTGCTCAAGTAGAAATTACTTTTACATCAGCTTTTCCTAAAGCTTTTGCTTTTTCTAAATCAACAATTTCAGATAATTTTACATCTAATTCTTTTTTCATAAATTCCAAAGATTCAAGGTCAAAAGCATTCAGAGCTTCTGCCATTTGAGTTTTATTTTTTGCATGAGCTGTACCAATATAATCTATTTCTTTTGCTGTTGCTATTCAAATAGATTCAATTCTTATTTTTTCAGCTTGAGCTTCTAATTCTACTTTTGTTTTATCAGCCTCAGCATTCAAAGTTATAGATTCTTTTTCAGCTTGAGCTTCAATAATATATTTTTGTTTTTGTTCTTCAGCTCTTATTACTTCGATATTTTTAGCAATTTCAGCTTGTTTTTCTTCATCTAATTGTTTAACAGCTAATTCTCTTGCTTTTGTTTCCTTTGTTGCTTCATAAACTTTTTGTTTAGCTTCTTCCTTTTGTACAGCTAAAATTCTTTCTTTTTCAATATCTTGATTTTGAGTTATTTTTTCATTTTCAATTATTTTTAATTCAGCTGCTCTTTCAGAATCAGAAGCAATTATATCAGCACTAGATTTTGCTTTTGCAGCTGCTGCTCTTGCTTCAGCCATTTTATTTTCTTTTTCAATAATTGCTTGTTTTTGGTTTTCAGCAACTTCTATTTGTGATTCAGATTCTATTAAAGATCTTTTTTTCATCATAATATTTGTAACAACTTGAGAACCATCATCATCTCTAATATCCATAAATTCTACATTTTTTAAATCTACTCACCAAGCTTTTACAGCTTGAAAAACTTCTTTATAAAATTGGTCTTTTATTTCAGATCTAGACTCCATTATTTCAACTATATCTTTTGAAGCAAGAATTTTTCTAACTACTCATTTTACAGTTTCATTTAATTGATTTTTTAATTCTTGAATAGAAAATACTTTTTCAGCAGCTAAAACAGGTTCTTTTATTTCAAAAAAGGCTGTAATATCAACTTGAAAAGGAACTTTACCAACATCATAAGCTTTATATCAATTTAATTGTAAATCAAAAATACTTAAAGGTAATTTTTGAACTTCTACTCAAAATCCAGGAACCCAAGCTGGCCAAGATAAATAAACATTTCCAGCATTTTCTCCTTTTCAATAAGGAGTTGAAGCTTTTTTACTTTGTACAATATGTACTTCATTTGTTGGGACAACCTTTCTTAATTGTGTAATTATATATAAAATAACAAAAAATAATATTATTCACAAAATTCAACCTACTCACATTAATTCTCACATAATTTAAAAAAAATTAAATAAATAAAAAAAATAAACTATTAACTAAAAAAGTATAGCATATTTTGAAAAAAAATGCAAAAAAAAATATTCTTTTATTAAAATTTGAACAAAAAAGGGTTTTAATTAAAATTTGTAATTTTGCTTTTTTTTTATATAATTTTTCATAAAATTTAACATTAAAAACCTTTTTATGAGAATTATTTGAATAATTATATTGATAATTCCAATTAATATTTAAAAAAATAAAAATGGACAAAATATTTGAAAATAAAAATTTTAAAAAAATTGATTTTTTAGAAAAATGAGAATATGAAAATTGTACTTTTTTTGAGTGTGATTTTTCAAACAAAGATTTTTCAAATTTTATTTTTATGAATTGTGAGTTTGTAAAATCTAATATAAGTATGTTAACAGTTACTAATACTACTTTTTTTGATATAAAATTTTTAAACTGTAAATTACTTTGAATCAAATTTAATAATTGTAATGATTTTAATATAGATTTTTCTTTTGAAAATTGTATTCTAGATTTTGCAGATTTTTCTAAATTAAAAATAAAAAATACAAATTTTACTAAATGTAAAATGCACGAAGTTAATTTTTTAAGTTCTGAGTTAAATAATTCTGTTTTTGATGATTGTGATTTTTTTAAAACTATATTTGTAAAAACAAATTTAACTTGAGTTGATTTTTCTAATTCTTATAATTATGCACTTGATCCAGAAGAAAATATTGTTAAAAAAGCAAAATTTTCACTTGAAGGATTGCCTTGATTATTGCTAAAATATGAGATAAAAGTAAGATAATTCATATAAAATATGAAGAAAAATACTAAAATTAATTTTTAACAAAAAAAAATGTACTATTTAGAAATAATAAAAATAACAATTATACTTGTAATATTGATAATATTTGTATATTTTTATATTTTATCACTTAGAAATAATATAAAATATAAAGTGCCACAAGTTTCTACTTTTAGTTCAGATTTTAAAATTTTGAAAAAAAATTTATGAAAATATGATTTAAAATGAAAAAAATGAGCTGATTTATGAAGTTGAATATGAAAAATTATTAGATTTTTTGAAAAAAATTTTGAATCAAAAATGACTTGATATGAAATAGATCCTTCAAATGTAATTTTGGCAAAATTTTTAAACAAATTTTTTAGCTCAAAAACAAAAGTTATTAAGTGAAATTATTTTGAAGCAAATTTGAAACAATATGATTTTATTTATGTTTATCTTTTTCCTTGTTTAATGGAAAAATTAGAAGAAAAAATATTTTCTGAAAGTAAACCTTGAACATATGTTTTTGTAAATGCTTTCAAATTCAAAAATTATAAACCAATAGAAATATTTTATAAAAAAGGGAAAGAAAAAATTTTTGTTTATAAGGTCTAAAAAAATCTAGATACTTTTTTTGTATCTAGATTTTTAATTTACATCAAAATTTTTAAATAAAATTTTTTTAAAATAATTTATCTATTTCATTCAATTTAGCTTGATTTTTAGCTGTTTCTTTTTCTTCTTGTTCCTTATTATATTCTTTAATAAAATCTTTTACTTCATTTAAAGCTTTTTCTAATTGTTCTTTATTATCTAGTTTTGTTCTTTCCTCACCTATTTTTATAGTTACTCATAAAATTTTACTAAAATTAATTTTATTTTCACCAATATTAAACCATCAACCATCTCAATCAAGAGATATAAAAGATAATTCTGTTCAATTATTTAGTTTTAAATATTTTCAAAGTCCATCTATTTTATCTCACAATCTTTGAGCTTCAACAATAGCTTCATTAATATCTATTTTTTCATTACTTAAGTCTACAGAATTTTTTGGAGTTTCAGTATTCTCAATATTTTGAGGTCATTTTTCAGGCATATTTTAAAAAAATTAATTACTAAATTATTTGACAAATTTATTATTGTCATTAGCATCATATCATATCAGATTAGTCAAATTTTTGTTTAAATTTTTGATGAAATTAATTAATAAAAAAAACTATGAAACTACAAAATAAAAAATATATTAAAGCACTCTTTGAACCATTTTTTGCAGATAAAAAATCTTATTTGTTTCATATTTTTGTGTCTGTAACTTTTTTGCTTATTTGACTTTGAAGTATAGAATTAATAAGAAGATTAATAGAAAGTGTAGAAAAAAATACTTGAATTGAAACTACTATAAAATATTGACTTTTTGCTGTTATTTTAATATTAATAGTATTTGCTTGAAAATTATATTTTTCATATTTAAGACCAAGAGATTTAAATAAAATTCATAGATTTTTATATAAAAAATATTATACTAAATTTATTTTGCTTGATAATGAAAAAGTAAATAATTATTGAACTTGAAAATTTATGAATATTTTTTGATGAATTTTTTCTTTTTCAGAAATATTATATATAATCTTATTTGAATTTTGAATAAATATTATAGCTTATATATTGAATATAATTATGATTTGATATATAAATATTAATTTAGTTTTACCTGTAATTTTAATAACAATTTTATTATTAATTGCTATGAGTTTTACAAGTAAAAAAACTTTCAAATATAGAGCAGGAAGAAAAAAATTGTGGGAAAAAGAATGACAACAAAAAACAAAAATATTAATGGAAAAATTTACTATTTTAAAAAATAATAGAATAAATGAAGAAATAAATAAGGTTTTAGAAATAAATAGATGAATTGAACTTCAATGAACAAAAGTTACTTTTTTTACAAGATTATTACAAGAATGAAGTGATACAATTATTAATATTTGAGAAGTACTTTTAGTTTTATTTATTTGATATTTAATATATAAAAGTGAAGCTACTTTTGCAGATATGTGAGCACTATTATTTGTAATGGCTTTAATTAAAAAAAATATAAATTCTTTAAATAATTTTTATAGACAAATAAATAATTATATAAATAATTTTACTAGACTTGTAGATATTTTTGAAGAAATTCCAGAAATAAAAAATTATGAAACTTGAGAAAAATATGAATATATTTCTTGAAAAATAAAAATAAAAAATTTAGAATATAAATACCCAGACTGAAAAAAAGTTTTTGATAAATTAAGTTTAGAAATAAAAGAAAAATCAAAAGTTGCTTTTATTTGAAGAAGTTGAAGCTGAAAATCAACTTTAGTAAAATTAATTTTAGGATTTATAGAAAAAGATTCAGGAGAAATTTTGATTGATAATCAAGAAATAGACAGTTTATCAAAAAAATCATATTATAAACATATTTGATATTTATCACAAGAACCAAATGTTTTTGATTGAACTGCTTTTGAAAATATTGTTTATGGAAGCCCCCTATCCCCAGCCCTTTCCCCCCAAGGGAGAAAGGGAGTTGAATTAGAAGAAATAATAAAATTGGCAAATTGTGAATTTATTTATGAATTACCAAAATGACTGGAAACTAAAATTGGTGAAAAATGAGTAAAATTAAGTTGATGAGAAAGGCAAAGATTAGCAATTGCAAGATTATTTTTACAAGAACCAAATATAATAATTCTTGATGAACCAACTTCAGCTCTTGATAGTTTTTCAGAAGATAGTATTTCAAAAGCACTTGATAATTTGAGTAAATGAAAAACAATGATAACAATTGCTCATAGATTACAAACAATAAAAAAATCTGATAAAATTTTTGTATTTGAAAAAGGAAAAATAATAGATTCTTGAAATCATAAAGAACTTTTAGAAAAATCTATTATTTATAAAGGTTTGGTAGATTTACAAAGTGGGGAAGTAGTTGGGTAGAAGTCGAATCTAGTTATTTTTTTTGCATTTTTCTAAAAAATCTATAATATAATAAAAATATTAAAAAAATAATAAAAAAAATTATGGAAATAAAAAAAACAGATTTACCAATTTGAATTCAAACATTTGAAAAAATCATAAATTGAGATTATATTTATGTAGATAAAACAAAAGAAGCTCTAGAAATAATAAATGACTATTCTTATGTATTTTTAAGTCGTCCTAGAAGATTTTGAAAAAGCCTATTTTTAGATACACTTAGAAATATTTTTGAATGAAAAAAAGAATTATTTTCTGGATTATATATAGAAGATAAATGGAATTGGGAAGAGAAAAATCCAGTTGTTCATATAAAATTTGATTGAAATTTGAGAAGTGCTAAATGATTAGAATGAGCAATAAAAAAAATATTAGATTTTAATCAAAGAAAATTTTGAATAAAATGTTGAGAAGGTTATGATTTTGCAACATGTTTTTCAGATTTAATTCAAAAAATTTCAGAAAAATATGAAACAAAAATAGTAATATTGATAGATGAATATGATAAAGCTATTTTAGATAATTTAGATGCTGAAAAAGTAGCTAAAGAAAATAGGGAAATATTAAGAAGTTTTTATTCAGTAATAAAATGAAATGATGAATATATAAGATTTGCATTTTTAACTTGAGTTTCAAAATTTTCAAAAGCAAGTATTTTTAGTTGATTAAATATGCTAACAGATATAAGTCTTATAGAAAAATATTGAAATGTTTGCTGAATAACTCAAGAAGAATTAGAAGAAAATTTTGATAAATATATAAAAAAATGAGAAGAAGAAAAAAATTTAAAATTATCTGAAATAAGAAAATGGTATAATTGATATAATTTTTTGAAAGATAAAGTATATAATCCATTTAATTTATTAAAATTTTTTGCAAATAATTTTGAGTTTAAAAATTATTGGTTTACAAGTTGAACTCCAGCATTTTTAGTAAAATTACTTGAAAAACAAAAATATTTTTTACCAGAATTAAGTAATTTAAAAGTATGAGAAGAATTACTTGATAGTTTTGATATAGAAAAAATAAAATTAGAAGTTATTTTATATCAAGCAGGATATTTGACAATAAAAGAGAAAATAATAAATGAAGAATGAGAACAAGAATATATACTTATGTTTCCAAATAAAGAAGTAAGAATGAGTTTAAATAAATTATTTATAGATTATTTTACAAATGAAATAAATTTAACTCAAAGATCAGCAATAAATGTATGACTAAAAACATGAAAAATAGAAAAATTTATAGAAGAATTAAAAATTTTATTTGCAAATATTCCATATAATAATTACACAAAAAATAATATAGCACATTTCGAATGATTTTATGCAAGTTTGGTTTATGTTTATTTACAAAGTTTGGGTTATGAAATAATTTGAGAAGATGTAATAAATAGATGAAGAATTGATTTGACAGTGATTTTGGAAGAAAAAATTTATTTGATAGAATTCAAAATGTCTAGTTTTAAAGAAAGTCCTTTAGAACAAATTAGACAAAATAAATATTATGAAAAATATCAAAATACACAGAAAAAAATATATTTAATTTGAATAATTTTTGATGAAGAAAAAAGAAATATTATTGAATCAGAATGGGAGGAGTTATAGTATTAATAAAAAATAATTTAAATTAAATAAAAAAATAATGCTAAAAAAATTTATAAAGCAGCTAAGAGAATTTTGAAGAATTAATGAAGTGCCAAATATAACTGAAACTAATGCAAAATTTTTAAAAGATTTGATAAAAATAGGGAACTATAAAAATGCCTTAGAAATAGGGACAGCAAACTGACTTTCAGCTATTGAATTAGTTTCTGAACTTGTAAAAAATTCTTGAAAATTAACAACTATAGAATTTTCTACTCCTTCATATTTGCAAGCTATAGAAAATATAAAAAAAGCTTGATTTGAAAAAAATGTAAAATTACTTAATTGAAATGCACTTTTTTTAATTTCTGAATTAGAAGAAATTTATGATTTTGTTTTTATTGATTGAATGAAAAGAAGATCAGTAGATTTTCTTGATTTGGTTTGGGAAAAAGTAGAATTAAATTGACTTATAATTATTGATGATGTTATAAAGTTTTCTGAAAAAATGAAATGACTTAAGGATTTTTTAAGGAAGAACAGTATAAAGTATAATATTATTCCTATTGATATTGATGATGGAATTATGATGATTATTAAAGAAAAAGAATTTTTGGCTTTTAATTGGGAAAAAGATTATTCTAAAGAACAAATTAAAGATAATGTAAAAAGATAATAAAAAAATCATTTTTTAAGTATTTTCTTAGTTTAACTTTTAATTTTAAAAATATGCTTGATATTATAATTTATTTTTGAATAGCTAGTTTATTTTTATGAATTTTTATTACACTAAGTCCATGATTTTATAATAGAAGAAAAATTTCTAGATTTAAAAATAGAAAATATCAAAAAAAAGTTTCAGAAACCTTGAGTCAAAAAAAATCTACAAATGAAAAAATAATTATCCTTGATAAAATTTTACATAATATTTTACTTGATATGTGATATAAATGAACTTTGTGAGAAATTCTCAAACAATCTCCAGAATATATTCATAATATAGATAAAATTTGGGAAAGTCATAAAATTAGAAATAGTTTGGTTCATGATTTAGATAATGAATATTCAGAAAAATTTTTACATTTTAAACTTGCAGAATTTACAAAAGAGATTAGAATGCTTTTGAAGAATATTTAATATTAAAAATAAAAAAATGTTTGAAAGAATTATATTATCCATATTTTTATTTGCAATTTGAGTTGCAATGTTGAAATATAGAAAAGTGGTTCATGGTTGGACAGGAAATTGGGTTTGGGCTGAAAAATATTTATGAAGATGATGAACTTATACAGCACTTGTTTTAGGTGGCCTAGGATTTATTTTAATATCAATTATGTACCTTTTTTGACAATTTGATTTTGAACAAAAAGTGGAAACTTGACAATGAAATTTTATGGGAAATGAGTGAAAATAATTTCTCCCCATACAAAAACTCCTTTTAAAAAAGGGAGAAAAATAAAAAAATTATTTTTTAATAAAAAAAAATTATGAAAGTACTACTTTTAAAAAACGTTTTACATATTTGAAAAGCTGGAGATATAAAAGAAGTAAAACCTTGATTTGCTGGAAATATGCTTTTTCCAAAGAACTTAGCAGTAGAATTTACTAAAGCAGAAGAAGAAAAATATAAAAGAAGTTTGCAAAAAAAAGAACAATGAAGAATGCATTTAATAGAAAAAAAACATGAAATTATAGAAATGTTAAATTGACAAAAATTTGAATTTACTTTGAGATGAACAGAAAAAAAAGTTTTTTGAGCTGTTGCTGAAAAAGATTTATTAGCTCAAATAAAGAAAAAATTTAAATTAAATTTAACTAAAAAAAATATTTACTTGCCAGATTGACATTTAAAAAAAGTTGGAGAACATATGATTTTTATTAAAATTACTGAAAAAGAAATGGCAAAAGTTTTTGTAATTATTAATAGTGAAAAATAAAAAAATTAATATAATAATATGACATCATTAGCAATAGATTATTGAGAAAAAAGAGTTGGTTTAGCAATTGAAATAGAAAAAATTGCTTTACCTTTTTGAATTTCTTCAAGATTTAAAATTTTTTCAGATTTAAAAAAAATAGTTGTAGAAAAAAAAATAACTCAAATTGTTGTTTGAGAACCTTCAAAAATGAAATGAGAAAATAAAAAAATTTTAGAAAAAGTAAAAAGTTTTGTCCAAAAATTAGAAAATATTTTTCCAGATTTAGAAATAATTTTAATTGATGAAAGATTTACAACTAGTATAATTGATAATAGTTTTTGAAAAAGAGATGATTTATCAGCTGTACTTATTTTGGAAACTTATTTAACAAGAAAAAAGAGAAAACTAAATTTATAGTAAAATTTTTTTTATAAAAAACTATATTTTAATAATCAGTATTTTAATGCAAAAAAATATATTAATTTTATTTATTCTAGTACTTGCAACTTTTACATGATGTTCTAGTATAGAAAAAGAGAAAAATAAAAATGTTGAAATAATTCAAGATTTAAACTCAAATACTAAAAATAGTAAGAGATTTGTTGTTAATGATGATGTGAAAAATAAAATCAAAGAAGTAAAAATAGATGATTTTATTTTTTCTAGTTTACCAAAAATTATAAATGAACCATTTACTGAAGATGATAAAGTATATTTAGATGATTGAACACATATTCCAGCTAAAAAAAATCAAATTCTAATTTATCTTAATAGGGATATAACTTTTACTGAACTTGATAATGTTCTTTTAAAGATTAAAATTATGGGGGGAAGTGTAATAGGTACTAACCCTGAATTGATGATTTTACAAGTAAAAATTATAGATGAACTAAATTCAATCAAAAAAATTAAAAAAGAGAAAGGTATACTAAATGCAAGTTTAAATGTAGAATTAAAATATTCATATTCTAACTAAAAAAATATTTCTAATGTATCTATTATTTAAGTTTTAATACTTTCCATTGTATCTATTATTGAACTTTTTACAAGTTTAATTGTATCTATTATTTTTTCAACAAGAAAAAAGAGAAAACTAAATTTGCAATAATAAAAAATTATATATAATAATTCTGCTTTTATTTCAAAATATAAAAGCCCAGGTGGTGGAATTGGTAGACACAGGGGACTCAAAATCCCCCGGCTTCGGTTGTAAGGGTTCAAGTCCCTTCCTGGGTACCATAA
>Ga0256834_1001534_pt1 | contig 15425 bp, 10 predicted proteins | sample 4281140metaG_FD_190536 | JGI IMG/M metagenome (GOLD analysis project Ga0256834, IMG submission 190536) | Hydrothermal vent microbial communities from East Pacific Rise, Pacific Ocean - 4281-140 | ecosystem: Environmental > Aquatic > Marine > Hydrothermal vents | place: Pacific Ocean: East...
TGTAGCGTTTGAGTCTTTTGGCAAAACCTCGACCGATACCGGGAAACGCCTCGATAGGCTGCGGATCGATAAAGGTATCGACATCCTCTTTGAAAAGGACTTTGCATCCGTTCGGTTTGGCGGCGCTTGTGGCCATCTTGGCTATCCATTTTGAAGGGGCCGCCCCTATGGAGACGGGTAGTTTGAAGCGCTTTTGTATATCTACTCTAAGCGCCTGGATGAACTCTTCGACTCTTTCCTCCTCGATCCATCCGCCCAGATCTCCGAAAAACTCGTCGATACTGTATTGCTCTATTAGCGGAATCTTTTTTTGCAGATAGCGCTTTAGCGCATGGGAACGATCGTGGTAGAAGAGGTGGTTTGGCGGCAGTACGACGAGATCGGGGCAGCGCTGGATGGCCTCTCTTACCGTCATGCCGGTCCTTATCCCGAAACCTCTGGCTTCGTAGCTGGAGGTGATGACAATGCCGCGGATCTTTTCGCCCTCTGTGAAGTACTCCCTGAAGTCCGTTTTTGCGTCATAGAATATAGTCGGTACGAAAGCACCGCTGTTTTGGAGCGTGACATCTATATTTTTTGCTCCCGTTTTGTCGAAGATAAACGGGTCTCCTCTTCCGCCGACGGCGATGGGGCGGTCTTTCAGGTCAGGGTTCAAAAGCCTTTCGCAGGAGGCGAAAAAAGCGTCGAGATCGAGATGTACAATCATGGCGATACCTCGTTGGGCAGATTTGGTTGAGTGTCAGAGACTATTGTAGGCCGATTATGGTATGATAGAGTCAAAATATATCAATTTCTAAAGAGGTGAAATGCTCTCTTTCGATGAAGTGTCGGCACGTCTCAAGGATATTCTGAGTGCCGAAGTGGGGGACAGAAAAGTCCTGGACAAGGATGTGGCGGAGGCCCTGGGGATCGCTCCGGCCTATTTTGCCGTACTCAAAAAGCGCGGTACTTTGCCGCTGGCGCAGATAGCGGATTTTTGCGCGGGCAGGAAGATAAGTATCAACTGGCTTTTATACGATCAGGCGCCGAAATCGCTCGAAGAGAGTACGGAGAAGTTTGCGACGATCCGTTACTTCAGGCAGATCAACGCTTCGGCCGGAGGAGGAGCGATAAACTGGGAAGAGAGCTATGAGACGATTCGTATAGACGAAGCGCTGGTAAAGCTTCTTGGCGGCAGAAAGCGTCTAAAGTATATAGATGCGCTGGAGGTCAGGGGTGACTCGATGGAGCCGGTACTGCGCGACGGAGACTTGGTAGCGGTCGATAGAGGTAGACGCGATGTAAAAAGCGGCGGTATCTATGTGGTTCGGATTGGCGAAGAGCTCTTTATCAAGCAGATCGATCTGGATGGAAACCTGTGGCGCTGCGTATCGTTCAACGGCGCATATCCGACTATATGTGTAGAGCCTTCCGATCTGCACGTTGTCGGTGAAGCGGTAGCCGTGATGCAGAAAGGCTCCGTATGATGCGATATGATGAAAAACTGCGCCACCAGCTTATCGATATGATCTACAAGTCGGTGCCGTTCAGTATCGTTATAAACATACTTGCCGCGATAGTGGTCTTGATAGTTTACCGTTCCGCATCTGATGCGGAAGTGGCTGTCTGGTTCGGACTGGTCATAGCGGTTATGTTCTACAGACTCGTAGCCTACCTTTACTATAAGTCCCGCCAGGACGAGATACCTCCGGATCGCGCATGGCTGCTGCTTTGGATAGGAATGTTTCTGAGTGCCCTGGTATGGGTGAGCGCTCTGTGGTATTTTCTCGGCAGGCAGGGCATGGCTCTCGATTTCTTGATGGCGTTTGTCATGGGCGGACTCGCTTCGGGTGCCGTTACGACCCTCTCTTCCGACCGAATTACGGCGGTTACATACATATTCATAGTGCTTGGAGGCACATCCCTCTGGCTCTTTCTAAGCGGCGATACGGCAGAGATTATGATGGGTGTTCTGCTGCTTGCATATCTCTCTTTTTTGATTCTAAGCTCCGGCAGAATCAACAAGACCGTAGTCGACGCACTTATGCTCCGAAAGAAAAACGCCAGCGTTATCCGGACTTTGAAGTCGTACAAGGCGGAGATGGATCTCATTTTCGACAATGTTCCGGCAGGTATCTTTTTTTACGATACCGACTTCAATATCGTCAATGTCAACCAGCGTTTCGTGGATATATTCGACTCCGATCGTGACACTCTGATAGGGCTCAATATGGAGGAGCTGGTAGATAGAAGAATCGCACAGGCCATTCGTGCGCCCATAGATTACGCAGGTCTGGAAGATGGTTACTACGAAGGTGAATACCATACGACCATCAGCGACATAGATGTCTATATCAGAATGAAGACGACGGCTTTGAAAGATCCAAGAAACAGGCTTGTAGGGGCAATAGGTATCGTCGAAGACATAGCAGAGGAGATAGAGACCAAAAGAAAGATCGAGTCATTCGCGCAGTTTTATACGAAAAATCCAAATCCTGTATTCAGAATCTCATGCCCCTCTCGTGAAGTATTGCTGGAGAACGATGCGGCAAGAAGGATACACTTTTCTGTGCAAAACAGTAGCGCCAAGAGGTGGGAACACTTTTTGAGAAAGGCATGCGAGAGCGGCGAAAAGAGTCTGACGCTGCGTGACGGAGAGACGATCTATCAGTTTGACGCGGTGGCTACCGACGAGGAGAGTGTCAACCTATACGGACGGGATGTGACGAAGGAGCGTATAGCCAGAGAGCGTGCCGACTATTTGGCTTATTATGACGAATTGACCGGGCTTCCGAAAAGAAAGCTGCTCTTTGAGCATATAAAGATCGCAATGATGCGTGCCGAACGAAACGGTACCTTCAATGCGCTTTTGTTTGTGGATCTGGACAATTTCAAGCAGATCAACGACTCTATGGGGCACGATACCGGTGACAATCTTTTGAAACAGCTCGCAAAGCGGCTCTCCTCCTTGATGCGCACCGGCGATATTGTCGCAAGGCTCGGAGGAGACGAGTTTGTAATACTGCTGGCGGATCTTGAAGGAGACGAAAAGGAGGCGGCGCTCAAAAGCGAGATCGTGGCGAAAAAGATTAGAAAGGATGTCGCCAAGCCCTTCGTTATAGGAGGCAGAAAGCTACACTTCAGTGTCAGCATCGGGATTACGCTCTTCAATCACGGCAGAGACTTCTTCTCTCTGCTCAAAGAGGCGGATGTGGCGATGTACGAAGCCAAATCAGCTGGCAAAAACTGTGTAAAACTCTTCGATTCCAGGCTTGAAAAGATGACGGTAGAGAAGACCGAGATGCTGCAGGATCTGCACAATGCGATAGCGAAGGGGCAGTTGAAGCTGCTTTACCATCCGCAAATAGAGATCTCGAGCGGAAAGTGTCTCGGAGCAGAGGCTTTGCTGCGGTGGGAGCATCCAAAACGAGGTCCTGTTTCTCCTGAAGTTTTCATTCCGCTTGCCGAGGAGAGCGGAATCATACACGAGCTCGGTCAGTGGGTTTTGAAAACGGTGGCAAAAGATTGTGCCGATTTGAAGCTTGACTACATAGCCGTAAACGTCAGTATAAAAGAGTTTGTCAGGAGCGATTTTATCGAAGTCATACGGGCTATGAAAGATAGAGGCGAAATCGATCCGGCTCGTATAGAGCTGGAGATGACGGAATCCGTGTTTGTAGGAAGTTACGCAAAGACCAACGACAAGCTTCAGGAGCTTCGGGAGATGGGTTTTAGATTCAGTATAGACGATTTCGGTACCGGCTACTCCTCCTTGTCATATCTAAAAAACCTCTCTATAAAGACTCTCAAGATTGACCGCGGCTTCGTGCAGGATATCGGTATCAATCCCAACGATGAGGTTTTGACCAGAACGATCATAGATATCGCTTCCCATTTCGGGATGAAGACGGTTGCCGAAGGGGTCGAAAACGAGACTCAACTCGCCTTTTTGAAAAAGTTCGGGTGTGATCTGGCGCAGGGGTACTACTTCAGCAGGCCGATGCCGATAGAGAGTTTTGTGGAGTGGCTCGATGATCAAAGAAAATGAGAGTCAGTTTCTGGGTTTGATGATACTGCGTACGAGTGCGAATATGAGAAAGTAGGAGATGATCGTTGCGGCCGCTCCCTGTATCGAAAAAAGTACCCATTCCATCGGCAAATCCCCCTCTCTGTCCTGATAGAGAGCAGTATAGAAAAATTTTATCAATGGCGAATAAATCCAATGTAAACAACGATGAATGGAGGGTACAATGGAGTATCGGTATATCGGACGAAGCGGATTGAGAGTTTCACCGCTTTGTATGGGTACGATGACATTCGGCTCCTTTTGCGACAAGAGGGAGTCGTTTGCGATTATGGACAGGGCGTACGATCGCGGTATAAACTTTTTCGATACGGCTGAACTATATCCCGTGCCGCCCAGAAGTTCATGGGCCGGCACGACGGAGGAGATAGTAGGCGAGTGGCTCGCCGGAAAGCCGAGAGATTCGGTCATCTTGGCTACCAAGGTTGCAGGTGCGGCGAGCGGCTGGTTTGTACCGCCGATTCGGCACGGTATGACAGCCATCGACCGTTTTCATATCGAAAGGGCCGTAGAAGGGAGTCTAAGAAGGCTAAAAACAGACTATATCGATCTGTATCAGATGCACTGGCCCGATACCGTAGTGCCGATCGAGGAGAGTCTCGAAGCCTTCGACAGACTTGTGAGTAGCGGAAAGGTGCGCTATATCGGCACATCCAACGACACCGCATACGGGCTTACAAAAGCGAATGAAGCGAGTCGTTACCTTGGATTTGCCCGTTTCGAGTCTATCCAGAACAACTTTTCGCTTCTTAATCGTCGCTTTATGGACGAGCTTGCTACTGTATGTCGCAAAGAGAGTATCTCTTTGCTTCCCTACGCGCCTCTTGCCGGCGGCGTATTGAGCGGTAAATACAACGGCGGATTTTATCCGCCGAAGGCGCGCTATACAAGATATCTCGAAGATAAAAACCCGCGTGTTCGCGCCCAGGCGACAAAGTATCTAAACGAGAAGACTTTAAGGGCTACGGCTTTGTATATGGAGATTGCGCAAAAGGCCGGTATGAGTGTCGCGACACTTGCCGTAGCCTGGAGTATGCAGCACGATTTTGTAGCCTCTTCGATTATAGGGGCTACGAGTGTCGAGCAGATGGAAGAGACACTTGCCGCACTCGATACGGTACTGGACGCCGAGACACTTGAAGCCTGTGACAGTGTACATGAAGAGATTTTGTATCCGATGGGATAAGCGTCCGAGATTTGTATGTGATGTACATTTGGCAAAACTCGCCAGGTATCTGAGGCTTCTCGGTTTCGATACGATGTATAGCGCAGAAATCGAAGACGACGATTTGATAGGCCGGTGTCGCTGCGGCCGTATCGGGCTTACCTGCGATAAAGGATTGCAGGCGAGAGCACCGGAGAGTGTCATACTGCTTCGGTGTGAAGATACCCGGAAACAGATGGGGCGATTGAATGCTATCTTCGATCTGGCGCGATACGCATTGCCGTTTAGAAGGTCTCTTTGTTGCAACAGGTTGCTGGTAGCGTCGGAAAAATGTCTCGATATACCTATAGAGACCTATCGCTGGCTTGACGGATTCTGGAGATGCCCCAAGTGTAAAACTCTCTACTGGAAAGGGACGCATGCCAGGCGCATGCGTCAAAAAATATATACTTTATTGGGTTATCAGAAAATGTGGTAAAACCATAGGAGGATTCATGAAGACAAAGTGGTGACCCCTAGGGGACTCGAACCCCTGTGACAAGGATGAAAACCTTGCATCCTGGACCGCTAGATGAAGGGGCCATCAACGGCTTTGTGGGTGAAATTATAGTATTTTACCCTTAAAATATTATAAAATAAGCTTTTTGGAAAGGAGTATATTGAAAACGATATACTATTTATTGGCGGCGAGCTTGATTTTCTCGATATCAGGATGCGGCACGAAGTACTACGAAAAGCCGCAGCCCGCTCTAATTGTTTTGAAGTCTTCGCAGCTTAAATATGCCGATATGGGGTTTATATATAGAGGAAAAAGTCGTATCAAGGTAGAGATATACAGCGCGGGACAGCCTGCGTTCACACTTACGATAGGCAAGCGGATCTGTGTAGATTCCGGCTGTATGTCGGAGAGGGAGTTTTACAAAAAGTATATTCATGCCGACTATCCTTGCGGAACTCTTGCGGCCATCTTTTCCAAAAGGCCGATATTCGGCGGTGAAGGGCTATATGAGAAGGATGGAAAAAATGTGCAGAGGATTGATGAAGCCGGTAAATTCGATATAATCTACACCTTCGATTCAACCTCTGCCCGCTTTAAAGACAGGCTGAATCATATTCTTATAAAGATAACGGAGAGATAAAAATGCCAAAAAAATATGTCGGCGCACATGTTTCCTCTTCCGGAGGCGTATTCAACGCACCGCTGAATGCGCAGGCGATAGGGGCGAAGGCCTTTGCCCTCTTTACGAAAAACCAGAGACAGTGGAAGGCCAAGCCTCTCGATGAGGAGACGATAGCCCTTTTCAGGGAGAATCTCCAAAAAAGCGGCATAGAGCCCAGGCATGTGCTTCCTCACGACAGTTACCTGATAAATCTGGGGCATCCGGAGGATGAGAAGTGGAAAAAGAGCCTCGATGCCTTTATAGACGAGGTGAAAAGGTGCGAGCAGCTTGGGCTGGACAAGCTGAATTTCCATCCGGGAAGCCATCTAAAGAAGATAGACGAGACAAAGTGTCTGGACCGTATCGCGGAGGCGATGAATATCACGCTCAACGAAACCGAGGGGGTGACTCTCGTCATCGAAAATACGGCCGGTCAGGGAAGCAACCTGGGGCATCGGTTCGAACATCTGGCCTATCTTATCGACAAGACCGAAGATAGATCGCGCGTAGGAGTCTGTCTTGATACCTGCCACACATTTACGGCCGGATACGATCTCAGGACGAAAGAGGCCTACGAAGAGACTATGGCAGAATTCGACAGGATCGTGGGTTTCGAGTACCTGAAAGGGATGCACATAAACGACTCCAAACCGCCCCTTGGAAGCCGGGTGGATCGTCACCACTCTCTTGGGTGCGGAGAGATAGGCTGGGATGCCTTCGGTTTTATTATGAACGATCCGAGGATGGACGATATTCCTCTCATCCTCGAGACGATTGACGATTCGATCTGGGCGCAGGAGATAAAAGCCCTCTACGACCTTGTGGCGTAGAGGCTATTGGGCTATTATCGAAGGGTTGTCTACCTGTACGGCAGTACCGCCGCTGGCGATAAACGAAGCGGTTTGAGTCTGCATCTCCACGGTGGCAGCCGCCGATACGGAGGGATCGAGAATGGAACTGTGTGATCCTTCTGTAAACCTGCTTGCCGTGGTAGCTCCTACCGCTACGATTCCGGGGGCTGCGGATGTATTGAGATCGACCGCTCCCATCACTCTCAATAGCGGATCCGTCCCGCTAAGCGGTGCCGTCGCCACGCTGTTTGGAACTACCTGATCTGCGAGTACTTCGAAAACGAGACTTCTCTGGTTGGCGGCAACACTTTGCGCGTAGTTTATCGGGTCGGCATCGTCTATGACGGTCTGGGTAGCGACCATGAAGGCTTCATACTCTGCGCTCCCGTCTTCTATCCCTTTTGCCGCAAGACCGGCTTTTATAAGGGGACCGAAAGTTTCCGAATTGTTTAGAAGTTGTGCTATACCGCCGCCGGGGTTTGCCAATACAGCCGACTCCAGCTGGAAGTTTGCCAGGAAGGCATACGGAGCCATCGCTCCGAGAGAGTGTCCGGTATAGGCGACTTTGGCCGGATCGAACTTCAGCCCGTCGGCAGAGACTGCGGCAGCCGAAAGGCTGTTTTTAAGCGCTATGAAGTCCGCGGTACTCTGCCTGATATTGTCTCTTGACGTAAGCAGGCTGGCGAGATTTATATAGTGGGTTCCCGAGCAGTCTGTTTTACCGTCCGGCTCCGATGCGACGACATTGCATTCATCGTCCTGGGTAACGTAGTCCACGTCGAATGTGCGTTCCATAGACGCCATATAGAGCGCGCTTGTATTGTCTTCTATGCCGTGAAGCGGCAGATCGATGGCTACAGCCGCATAACAGACGGCGGCGAAGGCTTCGGATATGGGGAGCAGATTGGTTCTGTTTTGGGTGATGCCGTGCTGGAAGATTACCACAGGCCATCCCTCTGCCGGCATGGCGCCGCAGTTGTTCGGTACGGTGGCCAGTACGGGAATGGTGAGGTTTGCTTCTATCTGCGGCAATGCGCCTCCATTGAACTCAAATGCTTTCTCGAGCGGAGCCGTCGGGTTTTGTGCCGTCGGAACACCGAGATAGTAGCGGAGGTTTGACAGCGTGCCTGCATATACGTCGGCAATCCCGCTCATGGTCGCGCCGACATCGTATCCGGCGGCAAGCAGTATATCTTTGGATGTAAGGCCGGTGCTCTGGAGCCCAAGCTGCGCTCCGGAGTAGTTTTCGGCAGTGAACGCGCTCGCGACCGCACCGATCGTTTGGGTTTTGAAACTCCATACGGCGATTACATTGGCCGGATCGACTCCGGCATCCTTTTGGGCGACCGCAAGCATCTGCTGCGCAAGAAGCTGCAGACCCGCAAGTTTCTGGAGCGTCTGTTTGTTGAGCTCGGGATCGCTTTCGACTATGACGGCCGGGTTGCCCGCTTCGTCAAAGAGGGGTGTATTTTCGATAAGCAGTGAAAAGAGGTAGTCCGGAGCTATGTTTTTACCGTCTATATCGGTGACTCCTTTTGTCATGATCACCATATAGTTGCTGTCGGGATCGAGCGGCTTGAGCGGAAGTATCGCAATTTTGGATCCGGATTGTACCGCTATATAATCGACGCCGAAGACGAGTTCGGAGAGGATCGCCCCTACTATCGGTATAGGGGATGTCGCGTTCGAGTCCGTAGCCGCCACGCGGTAGAGATGCAGATGCCCTGAAAGGGTGTCGACATTTATCTCTGCGCTTACGCTTACGGTGATTGGCGCTACGGTGGAGAAACCGTCGAGAGTGTTTAGCGCCATTTTTACCGGAGCGTCGCTGTCGGCGGGATCGTATGGAATATTGAGTGTTCCGTCTGTGCTATCGGCGAAAAGGATATCGTTGGGGTAGGGAATATCCCCGCTTCTGGTATCCATTATGATATATCCGCCGGAGGCTTCGGCCGCGGTGAAGTTGTCGTCGCTTTCGCCGCAGCCGCCGTAAAAGAGCGAAATGGTTGCCAACACTATTGCCGTGAGTCCTCTTTTCATCTCTGTCGTCCTTTGCGCTGTGGGGTTATTTTGAAACATTTTAATATGTTTAGTTTAAGCTATAGATTAATTTAATCGATTTTTATCGAAGTGTTGGATAATATGTGTAGAAAACGGCGCAAGGAATTGTCATGAATCGAAATCGACCACTCTTCAAGTTTACCTGTGCGGTATCCGCTCTTCTTTTTACGGCCGTCGCCGCAAAGGCGAGCGCCTATAAAATTCCTGAACAATCTACACGCTCGATGGCGCTGAGTGCGGCATATGTCGCCGGTGCCGACTCGGCGGACGCGAGCTACTTCAACCCGGCCAATATGAGTTGGGTAGAAGCAAACGCCGTACTGGAAGCCGGACTCACCTATATCCATCTTCCGAGGGTGGAGTTCAGAGGTACTGTGGCCGGCAGGCCGGCGGATGCCGACTCCAAGACCGAAGATTTTCTGCTTCCATATTTTCACTATGTAAGTCCGAAGGTCGGAAAGTGGCGTTTCGGGCTCTCTTTGGTGGAGCCGGGCGGACTCTCCAAGAAGTGGTATGAGGATGTTCAGAAGATGAAGGCGGAGGAGTTCAGTCTGAGGGTTATCGAGATCAACCCGACAATCTCTTACGAAATTTCGCCGCGGCTAAGCATAGGTGCAGGTCTTAGGGGTATCTACAGCGACGGAAAAGTCAAAGCCTATCTCGAGGGTGCCTATGCCGAAAACATGACCGGAGACACTATCGAGGCCGGTTACAATCTGGCGCTCTCGTTCAAGCCGCGGCCGGAGACGGTTTTGAGTGTCACATACCGCTCCAAGGTTGATCTGAACCTCGAGGGAAGTTCAACGGGATTTATAGCCGTAGGATCACCGCAGCTTCCATACTACGATACCCCTGGCGGAGTGACCGTGCCTCTTCCGGCGACACTTGTGCTGGCCGCCGCTCATAGATTCGGAGATACGAGAGTGGAGATGCTGTTTGAAAGAACCTACTGGTCGGCATACGAAAAGCTCGATTTCTATTTCGACGATCCGACGGTTGATGCCCTTTTTGGAAATCCGATAGATAAAAACTGGTCAGATACCAGCACCTTCCGTTTAGGCGTAACACACTATCTGGACGAAAAATGGACTCTCATGGCAGGCTATGCCTACGATCCCACCCCCATTCCGGAACGGACACTCGGCTTCGAGCTTCCGGATGCCGACGCCCATGTGTTTTCGTGCGGCGCAATCATGCAGATAGACAAGAGTATGGAGGCCGGATTCAGCATTCTGTATGACCACAAAAACGAAAGAACCGTCCATGCTCCGCCGAATGAAAACGGTATAGACGGCACCTTCTCAAAAGGGGGAGCGATATTGACCAACATTTCACTCGGATACAGATTTTAAATGGATTATCCATACCGAAACTTCTATGAAATGCTCTCCCTCCATGCCGAGAAGGGAGGAAGCCGTCCGGCTCTTTTTGTAGAGGGCAGAAAACTCAGCTACAGGAGACTGAAGAAGAAGGTCGACACACTTGCGAGATTTCTCGAATTGTCAGATATCAAAAAAGGAGATCGTGTAGCGATCTTTATGCAAAACTCCAAAGAGTTTGTAATCTCATTGTTCGCTATCACAAAGATCGGTGCGGTGGCGGTGCCTGTCAACACCTTTTTGAAGAGTGAAGAGGTGGCCTACATTCTGAACGACTGCGGGGCAAGGATGATGATGGCATCGGCGGAGCAAAAAGAGGTGGTGGAGCCGCTTTGGGATATGACATCGATCGAGCGTGTGGTCTGGGAGGGGGAGTATGAGGCTCTCGACAACAAAAACATCGGTTTCGATGAGATTTTCGAGATACTCAAGAGCCATGAACACGACGACTCTCCGGATCTCGACGAACTGGCTGTCATCATCTACACCTCCGGTACCACCGGAAACCCGAAGGGGGCGATGCTGAGTTACCGCAACATCATGCACAACTGCAAGGCGATCGGGGAGCTGACCAACTTTACGAGAAAAGATCGATTCATCGTTTATTTGCCGATGTTTCACGCCTTTACCCTGACGGTTACCGTGATCATGCCGATCTACTACGGAGCCTCTTATGTGATAGTTCGAAAGATCATGCCGTTCTCCAATATAATCAAGCAGATTCTTTTCAAGCGTGTCACAATGTTTGTAGGGGTTCCGGACGTATACAACGCGCTAAGCCGGGCCAAGCTTCCATGGTATTTCATGTGGTTTCAGAAGATCCGTTACTTTGTCAGCGGTGCGGCACCGCTTAGCGAAGCGACCATAGAGCGGTTCACATCGAAGTTCAAGCGGGCCAGACTGCTTGAGGGGTACGGTTTGAGCGAGTGCTCTCCGGTGGTTTCTGTCAATCCGCCGTGGAAACAGAAGCCGCTTTCCGTAGGACCGGCGATTCCGGGAGTGGAGATCAAGATCGTAGACGAAAACATGATAGAGCTTCCTGTCGGAGAGATAGGCGAGATAATAGTGAGCGGCGATAACGTGATGCAAGGGTATCTGAACCGCCCGACCGCAACGGACGAGACCATAGTCAACGGATGGCTGCTTACCGGTGACATGGGATACCTGGACGAAGAGGGGTTTTTGTTCATTGTGGACAGAAAGAAAGATCTCATAATCTCCAGAGGAATCAACATCTACCCGAGAGAGATCGAAGAGGTGATAAACGCCTTTGAAGGGGTCGCCTCCTCGGCGGTCGTGGGAATGCCGGATGAAAAGAGCGGAGAGGTACCTGTCGCCTTCATAGAACCAGTCGAAGATGAGGAGGTCGATTTGAAGGCTTTGAAAAACTATCTCAAGCAGAAACTCGCCAACTTCAAAATCCCCCGTGAAATCCGCATCATAGAAGAGCTACCCAAGAATGCGACCGGCAAAGTATTAAAGCGACTTTTGAAAGAGGAGTTGTTACGGGGGTAGAGCGGAGCGTCGGGCCCGCTGCCGAAGCGGACACAGCGTCAGCGAAGCCGAGGGGGCTTTGCCCGGTCGGCGTATCAAAAAAGATGAAAGAGCTACCCAGGAGTGCGCCGGTCTACTCATGACCGAACGTCGTGGACTTATACAGGCGCTTGACATACATATACCCTTGGTGTATTATGACTCTATGAAATATCTTTTAGACTTTGTCCGGACCGAAGATCCGAAAAACAGCCCGATTTTCGAACATTTGAAGTGCTCGCCGGAGGAGGCGAAGATTTTGCAGGCCTCCATCAGGCGCTATATAGAAGGAAGCGAGGAGTGCGGTGTCGTAGAGCTTCTTGGCGAACTCTACGGGGACGGGGAGTACGGTTATCTGCTTCACCTGGAGAAGATCCGCTCACTTATGGAGCTCGGGTGGCTTGTGCAAAACAGTTTTCACTCGATAAAACTTGGCGAACTCTCCACGCTCGAACTGCTTCATACCTCCGTAGCTCCCAGTGTCTCTTTTTTGAAACTGCTCGAAAACGGCAATCTCGATCTTGTCTTGCCGGAGATCACTCCTTATACGGATCACCTGGAGTATCTGCAGGATCAGTTTCTGCGTATAGATCTTTATGCGAAGATGGGTGCGCCAAGAGTCGGGCACGGCAGTGCTTCTGCCGGAGCCGGGCGTCTTCAGAACAAGCTCGGTCTGCTTGAAAAGCGTATCGAGGAGCGTGTGGCCGTTACGAAAGATCCCATAGTCGTGGAAGAGTTTTTCAAGGAGAAGGGTCTCGATACCAAGGAGCAGATCATCTTTTTGGCTCTGTTGAAAGAGGAGTATACGGGCGGAGAGGGAAATCTGCGCGATATGAATACCCTCATAGACATAGTGAGTTTCGACGAGTACGACCGCTTCAAAAACCGCGCTCTTCTGGAGGAGGGATCCAGGCTGGTCAGTGAAGAGATCATCGACTATGACGAGATGCTCAATCCCTTTGGCGGCATTACCCGCTCCTTTTTCATAAACGAAGAGGTGCTCCACGATATCATCCACCCACAAAAGAAGAAGAAGCGCACAAAGCTCAAGCTCGACATGCTGGTAAAGGAGCAGGATCTTTTCGAACTGATCGATCCGAAAACCACCCTTGACGATGTGGTGCTTCATCCGCAGACGCGGGAGATTCTCGAAGCGCTGCTCAAGCAGATGGACAAAAAGGTGGCGGCCAGGCTCAAGGCGTGGGGAATCCGTCCAAAGGCCGGATCTCTTACGGCCAGGATTATCTTTTACGGTCCTCCCGGTACCGGCAAGACCATGACGGCTCTTTCGTTGGCGAAATCCTTGAAGCGGCAGGTGCTAAGCCTTGATTGTTCGAAGATTCTCTCCATGTATGTAGGTGAGAGTGAAAAGAATGTGCGAAAGATCTTCGACACATTCAAGGATCTGGCGCAGAAGTCGAAGAGTGAGCCGGTTTTGCTGCTCAATGAAGCGGATCAGTTTCTCAGCGGCAGAAGCACCTCAGTCGGCAGCAGTGCGGACAAGATGCACAATCAGATGCAAAATATATTTCTGGAGCAGATAGAGCGGTTCGAGGGGATTTTGATTGCGACGACGAACCTTCTGGAGAATCTCGACAGCGCCTTTTCCCGCCGCTTCAACTACAAGATAGAGTTCAAAAGGCCGGGTCGTATACAGCGTGAGGCACTATGGCGCAATATGTTGCCCAAAAACGCTCCGTATGCCGAGGATTTCGATCTTGAAAAACTTCTACGGTACACTCTCACCGGCGGCCAGATCGATCTGATCGTAAAAAATACCGCCTACCGTGTCGCAGCCAAGGATGAGCCGCTCTTTACGATAGAAGATTTCATCGCCGAAATCGAAAAAGAGCGTGAAGGGAGCTTTGAGAGCGAAGAGAAATCGATGGGCTTTTTGAAGTAGGAGGGCAGGGCGGCATCGGAAGCCTGTAAAGTTTCTGTTTCTGCTACCAACTGTTTGGATACGCCGACTTCACAGATATTGCTCCGCTATTTTTTTCGCACTTTTGAAGTCCGCTTTGCCGCTGGCGAGCTTGGGCAGCTCCTCTACCCTAAACGCTCGTGACGGCTGCATGATCGGTGCCATCTCACTCGATTTTATCCGATCCATGACTTCTGCCGGCTCCATCTGTGCCGCATAAAGAAGTATGACGGTTTCTCCCTTTTTCTCATCCGGCAGGTTTACGGCGACAGCTTCGAAAGAATCGTCGAATATCGCCGCTACCTGCTCCTCGACGCTCCCAAGACTTATCATCTCTCCGCCTATTTTTGCGAAACGGCTGTATCTGTCTACGATATAGATGAAACCGTCTTTATCGAGATGCCCCTTGTCTCCACTCTTGTAGAAGCGTATGCCGTCGATGGTAGTGAGTACTTCAGCGCTTCTTTGGGGATCGTTTAGATACCCTTTCATCACCTGTACTCCTCCTACGAGTATATGCCCGTCGCTTCCTGCGGGAAGCTCCTGCATGGTGTCGGGATCTACTATCTTGACTACGGTGCCAGGCAGAGGCTGGCCTACGCTCCCAGGTTTATGGCCTGTAATCACCGAGAGGGTATGAGGTTCAAGCGCATCCGGCATATTTACCGCTACCACAGGAGAAGTCTCCGTCGTACCGTATCCCTCGAAAAGCTCCACGCCGAACCTGGCTTTGAACTCTTTTTGGATTTTAGGTTTGAGCTTTTCGGCGCCGGCTACGGCCATTCGGATTGTACCGAACATAAGCGGGTGTAGTTTTTTGCTTTTTGTGTATAGCCTGAAGAATGTCGATGTCCCGAATATGATCGTAGCCCTGTATCGTGCCGCCATCTTTCCGACCGCTACGGCGTCCGTAGGATCGGGAACGCTTGCCATGCCTACTCCTTCGCAAAGCGGCAGCAGGGTCGTTACGGTAAGCCCGAAGGAGTGAAATATCGGAAGGGAGTTCAGTATAAGGTCGTCTTCATCGAAGTTGATCATGGCGCTCACTTGCTTGATATTGCCCAGCAGGTTTTTATGGGTGAGTTCAACGCCTTTTGGAGATCCTTCGCTTCCGCTGCTAAACAGGATGGTCGCCGTCTCCTTTAGCGATGTCGGTTCGAAATGGATAAGGCGTATAAGCGGTGCCGGAAGAAGAAGTGCCTGCAGCATGGTTGCAACTCTTTCACCTTTTGTGAACGATGCACCAAGGTGTTCTACATAGTGTGTCTCCATGCTGATACGAACAAGAGGAT
>Ga0256834_1001535_pt1 | contig 15418 bp, 16 predicted proteins | sample 4281140metaG_FD_190536 | JGI IMG/M metagenome (GOLD analysis project Ga0256834, IMG submission 190536) | Hydrothermal vent microbial communities from East Pacific Rise, Pacific Ocean - 4281-140 | ecosystem: Environmental > Aquatic > Marine > Hydrothermal vents | place: Pacific Ocean: East...
CTCAAGCTGGCGGGCCTTTTCATCCTCCGGATCGTCGTCAAACCACCCGATGGCGGTGGGGTAGATGAGCACCTGCGCTCCCGCCAGCGCCATGAGTCTCGCCGCTTCGGGATACCACTGATCCCAGCACACCAGCACCCCCAATCGTCCCACGGAGGTATCTACCGGCGTAAAACCCAGGTCGCCGGGGGTAAAGTAGAACTTCTCATAAAACCCGGGGTCGTCGGGAATGTGCATTTTACGATAACACCCGGCGATCGATCCGTCTTTGTCGAAAACGACGGCGGTATTGTGGTAAAGCCCCGGCGCGCGTTTTTCAAATAGCGAGCTTACCAGCACTACGCCGTGCTTTTGGGCTGTCTTTGCCCAAAACGCCACATCCTCTTCGTACGATTCGGCCAGGTCAAAAAGCTCGGTCGACTCATATTGGCAAAAATAGGGCCCCTGGTGAAGCTCTTGCAGTACCACCAGCTCGGCCCCCGCTTTGGCGGCGTTGGCGATGCGTTGCAAGGTGGCCTCACGCATACTCTCTTTGGTGCCGGTATATCGTTGTTGGATCAGCGCGGTTTTCATGGGAAAAAGCCTTGAAAGTCTCTCCCCCAAAGGGGAGGAAATTAGAAGTGGAGATAGACGGCGGTTTTGGTATTGGGATCTTTGTCTACCCAGATGTTGATGGGCACGGTACGACCCTTGATATCGTCGGTGTTTTCAGGAGAAGTGTAGGTAAAGGAGACTTTTCCGTCTGATCCTGTGGTTGCGTGATATTTGTCTAGCGTACCAAACATGGTGCTATCAAGTTGCGCGGTTACGCCTTCATTATCCAACGCTTTACCGTTTGCGTCTTGTACAATGACATCGATGATAACAGATTCGGACGTATTGGCATCTTGCAGATCAATATTGCCGGGTAGTGCCTTGATGGCATAGGTTTGAGGCGGCACGGCGGTAGGACAGCAGAGTGCAAACACTTCCGGTGTAGAAGAGACAGAGTCGGAAAGATTTGATTTGACTACTTTGGTATAGTGCAGTTTCATAGCCGACAGATCAATGGCTTGGGAAGCCGGTGCATAATTGAATGCAAGACGCAGTTTTTGACGACAAGAGGTGACAAAAACCATCGGGTAAGGAACAACGGTAACATTGCTAAATGAAAAACCGGTCAATTCAGGGCGGAAATTATTCAGCTCAACGGTGATATTCTGGCTTTGATTGCTATCGATATTGAGAACGACTTCTCCATATCCGCCGCTTGCCCGGGCGCTATCTACACTAAATGTAATGTTACTTAATGGGGTGGGACCGTCACCGTTGGCATCCCCGTTACCGCCGCCGCATCCTGCGAAAAAGAGGGTGGCTAAAAGCGCTAAAAGCGTCATGAAACGTTTCATCATGGTATGCCCTTCTATTTAAAATTTATAGTCGATACCGATACCGGCTTGTAGATAATCATCGACCGTGTCATGGTTGGGCCAAAGGTAGCGACCAAAGAGATCCAGGTCAAGGTGGCGGTTAAGGTTGTAGACCAAACCGGCCTGCATACCGTAGACAAAGTCATCTTCAGACGCCTTTTCAAACTCATATTCGCCGTATCCCAAAGCCAGACCGAAATAGGGTTTGAATGTGGGGTGCTGAATAGGGAAGAAATAGTCAAGCGTTCCCAGCAGAAGGTATTGGGAGATATCGCCGCCCAGTTCATCGGTGTCGGGAATCAGGTCATACATCAACGCCACGCGAAACTTCTCGTTTTGCGCGCCAACTTTCAGTCCTACGGCCACGGTGTTGTCGTCAAAGCTCTTTCTGGTCGCGGGCTCTTGTGCCTCAATGGCATGATATTTAACCTCCGCGCCCACAAAGGCGATATCTTCGGCCATGAGACCGGTTGCGCAGGTAGCCATCAGTGTCGTCACGACGGCCCATTTGCCAAATCTTTTCATCCTCAATCCTTTCCATAAGGTAGATATACTAAATGATAACTATTATATATGTTTTAAACTTATCGCATACTGAGGAAGAAAGTCGGTTTATAGTGGTTGAAAAAGTGGAAAAAAGGGAAGCGCCGCCCCGAAGGGCGACGAAAGGGGGTGTCTTAGTACTCGGCGTGGAATTTGTAGTCGAGTTGAACCCAGTATTTGGTGGTGTCGGCATAGCCGAAGCTGTCGTCACCCGCGCTGTAGAAGGCGCCTTTGAGCAGAAGGCCCAGGTTTTTGGCAAGGCCCACTTTGTAGGCGACATCGATCTCATCACCCAGATCATCGTCGCCGTTGGCTTTATCGACATCACTTTCAAAGATATGGTAAACAGCCATCAGTTTACCGTATTCACCGGCGTTATAAGCCAGTTTGAAGCTCAGGTCAGTCAGACCTTCCTTGGGAGTGGCCAGGAATACATCCGCCCACCCGTTCATAGCGTGGAGGGTTGCAAGCGGTGTCCAGAATGCACCGCGACCGCCGTCGGCTTCACCCAGCACCTCGTAGGCGACACCGGCGGTAAATCCGGACATACTGCCGTCTACACCGACTTTGTAGTAGATGGCTTCCTGGTCATCATCTTTGGTATAGAGAGGATCGCCGCTCTCGGTCAGGCTCGGGTCATTTTGCAATGCGGCTTCCGCTTCATATTTAATGCCGATACCTTCCAGGTCAACTTTACCGGTGGCGCGGAGACCGATGTGGTCGGCCCAGTTTTGGATCATGTAGTCATAAGCGGTGACGGTCAGCTCGGGAGCCACTTTGTAAGCGGCGTGCAAAAGGACGCTACCGGTATCAAGGGTGGCTTTATCGCCGCTGAAGATGCGGTTGACTTGCCAAACGTAGGCACCCAGCAGGCTCAGGTTTTCGTAGCCGTAAATCGCCGCCGCCAGGTCATAGGTTTGCGGCATTTGGCGCCAGCCGACGTTACCGATAAAGCGGGCGTTATCCAGTACCACCATTTTACGACCGGCCAAAACAGTCAGACCGTCGGTGGTGTAACTGATGTTGGCCTGGGTCAGGCGGGCCTGATCGGGGTCCATAATGGTGTCATATTTGGGGTTGGCCGGATTGTAGTCGTCAACCCAACCGAAGTTGTTGACGCTGATACCTTGCAGTTGGGCATTCAGGCCCTCAACGCCAAACAGGCCCATATTGACACCGATGGCGGTGCGTACGGTAAACGCGTCAGCCGCGTCGGTACCGCCGTCAACATCCGCATGCTCATAGCGGGGGCGGATCTCGATGTCCAGTTTGGGGTTGGTGATGATCTGATCCAGCGCGCCGGCATTGGCGCCCGTGGTCGCTGCGGCCGCGGCCAGTGCCGCGACAAGGCTCATCTTGATGGTCTTCATTCTTACTCCCTTTGTGTGTGGTTTGAACCGTTCCGGTCAGGCGCAACCACATAATAATATGGTTACACCTGACCGGAACACCTCAATGCTTAACCAAAAAATTTTAAAAAAGCCACCGTTTTGCCTATCCGTCTCTGTCAACGGAAGCTGATGACTCTTTTAAGTTACGGTTATAGTAGCACAAAAAAACTTAGAATCAAAGCGTAATTTTCTTATTTTGTTAAAATGGCGCTCAAAAAAGAGGAGAGAGTGAAATACTATATAAAAAGGGTAGCCGGTTACGGTATGGTCGGCTCATTGGGACTTACAGCCCTGATGATCATGAACGGATGCGAACAGCGTCATGAGGGGGAATCGGACGCGTTTACCAGGGCCAGTCAGAAACAGGGGGCCTTTGTGGTGGTGGAGGAGACGGCACCGGGAACGTACAAAATCGCCGAGGAGTATCCGGCGGAGCACACCCGAGTCATTTTGCGAAAGCTCGACGGGACGGAGAAGATTTTGAGCAAAGAGGAGCTCGATGCCCTGGTAGCCGAGGAGGCCAAAAAGATCGAGGCGAATCAGTCGGCGTTGACCAATCCTCAATTGGCCGGCGGCGGTATGAGCCTGGGGGAGGTGATTCTGGCGTCCGCTGTGGGGACGATTATAGGCGGTTGGATCGGCGGGCGGCTCTTTAACAACCCTACCTATCAAAAGACCAGGCAAAGGGGCTACAAGTCCCCTTCGGCTTACCGGCGTAGTGTCGAAAGCTTCAACAAACCCCGATCCACCGCCTCCAAAAAAGCAAGCTCTCGCCGCCGCTCAGGGTTTTTTGGCGGACGAAGCGGAACGGCACGTTCGGGATTTAGCGGGTTTGGGGCATGAGTGTTCGGCTAAAAAAACTTAAACCCCTGAGCCCGGCGTTTCTGGAGAGCCTGGGGTTTGGGTGGCATACCGACAGCGACGGCACCCCTTACGTGGCCGACGAGGCGGTGGTGGTGAGCGAAACCGAAGCGGAAGCCTATTATACAGCGGTCAATACCCTTTACGATATGTATGTAGAGGCCGGGGAGTATGTTATTGCGAATAACCTCTTTCACGAAATCGGCATCCCCTTCAATCTGGTCGAGGCGGTTAAGCTGAGCTGGGAGAATGACGTACACTGGCACCTCTACGGCCGTTTTGACCTGGCCGGGGGGATCGACGGGGAGCCCATTAAACTGCTGGAGTTCAACGCCGACACCCCCACCGCCCTTTACGAGACGGCGGTGGTGCAGTGGGCCCTGTTCAAATACAACGGGCTTGATGAGGCGGCGCAGTTTAACAGGGTCTACGAGGCGATTGGGGAGAATTTCAAACGGCTCATCACCCTGGAAGGCAACGTGGCCGATTTTGGGCGCTATTATGAGGGGTGGCGGATCCTCTTTTCCAGCGTGCGCGGGTCGGTTGAAGATGAGATGACCACCCGGCTGTTGCAAAAGATGGCCGACGATGCCGGTTTTCATACGGCTTTCTGCTTTGCCGATGAGGCGGTGTTTGACGAGGAGGAGGGGATTTTCTGTCACGATCTTCGCCACGAATACTGGTTCAAGCTGATTCCGTGGGAGAGCATTGCCGTGGAAGAGAGTGACCTGGCCAGGCTGTTGATAAACATTTCGCGCAATCAAAAAGCCATTGTGCTCAATCCCGCCTACACCCTGATGTTTCAGTCCAAGGCGATGATGAAAATATTGTGGGATCTGTTTCCCGACCATCCGCTTTTGCTGGAGACCGCATTGGAGCCGTTGAATCAAAAACAGGTGCAAAAGCCCTACTTTGGCCGGGAAGGGGGCGGCGTGCGCATTCTGGACGCCCGGGGGCGTCAACTGCAAAAGGGTGAGGAGATCTATACCGATCAGCCGGCGATCTATCAGGCTTACACGCCGCTACCCCAAGACGATGCCGGCCGACGTTACCAGGCGGGGGTCTTTTTCGCCTATGAGGGGTGTGGCCTGGGATTTCGCCGGGGCGGGGAGATTCTGGGCAATATGAGCAAGTTTGTCGGCCATCTGGTTGACACTTTGTCATAAAGGGCTCACATTTTGCTAACGTTTTTGTTTTAAGATACGCTCCGAAAAGATTCACAAGGAGTTCAAAATGAAAAAGTATCTTAGCAAAACGGTAGCGGTGATTCTGCTTGGCGCAAGCGTGAGTTTGATGGCGGCCGATACGCCTTCGCTTCCTGAGTCGGTAACCGGTTTGATTACGTCAATTCAGCAAACGGTAGATCCCCAGGAACGCCGGGCGTTGATGAATGATCTTAAAACCCAGTTGGCAACCCTTGACAGCGCTCAGCGCCAGACAGCGGTTGAGCAGTTGCAAACAGCACTGGCTGAAAGCGGCGCGCAGGTGCCCACCCGGGCCCAGCTTCGTCACCAGGTAGCTTTGCGGGCTTCAGAACAGGCTTCTACCACGGCGCAAAACGGAGCCAAAGCGGGTGAAACGGCCGCTCGTAACGGTGCTATGGCGGGACAAACGGCGGCCCAATACGGTGCGCAGGCCGGTGCCATGGCGGCTCAGCAGGGCGCGATAGCCGGCCAAACAGCGGCTCAGCAGGGTGCTATGGCGGGACAAACGGCGGCCCAACACGGTGCGCAGGCCGGTGCCATGGCGGCCCAACAGGGCGCGATAGCCGGCCAAACAGCGGCTCAGCAGGGTGCTATGGCGGGGCAAACGGCGGCCCAACACGGTGCTACAACGGGATCTTCCGCCGCTCTCTCTGGAGCGCGTGCGCCTCACGCGGGACCGGTAGGTGCTCATCGGTAACATAGTGTTAACAATATTAGGATACACTTTCCAAAAATTTTCCTAAGCTATGGAGCGTTAAATATGAAAAACGGTTTAATTGCCCTGTTTTTGGGCTTAACAGCCGGTAGCGCCGTTATGTACGGCGTGACGGTTGAGGAGACTCTGGCGCAAATCCAGGCGGCTCCTTCTGCGCAAAAACGTCAACTGATCAATGATCTCAAGCGTCAGCTTGCCGGTATGGACACACAAAGTCGTGACGCGGCGATAGCCCGATTGGCTCAAGAGCATAGGGCGCCAATCTCTGCCGATTTGCTTATGCAACAGCAAAGAGCGGCAACCTATAGCTGGTATGAGCAGGAAAAGTCGGCTCAGCAGACATCGGTGTCCAATCATGCAAAGCATCCGTCGGCTTCACCCGGTTTGGGTTCTGCTCTTGGTGGCCAAAAAAGTGGCGGACAAAAACCTGTACAATCGGTTGCCGGTACCCCGTCTGCCAATAGGCTCGGTAACACCTCGGGTGTGAATATGCCCTCCAATGTCCAGAACAACCCATCGGTTCCTAAGCTTTCAAATGGTAAAACACCACAAACCAATAACGTATTTTCGGCTATAGGAAAATAATATATGAGTAAGATACGCACGACCTTTTTGTGGTTGGGACTCTTCGCCGGGGTGTCGGCTTTTGCCTTTACCGATATGGATATGGACGGGGTAGATGACAAGATCGATCAGTGCCCGGGAACCCCTTTTACCGATATCGTTGATGAAAAGGGGTGTTCCATTGAGTCGGTTTTGGTGCAAAACCATTATGACCTGATTGTGGGATTGGCCTACAGTCAATATAACTATCGTCAAAACAGCGATACCGATACCCTGACCACTTCTTTGCAGGCCGATTTTTACCGGGGGAACCTCTCGGCTCAACTTGCGCTCTCTTATTATAATACCGACGGGGACGGTTATAATGATAACGGGATGAATGATACCACGCTTTCGGGTTACTACGCATTTAAAAACGTCTGGCGCCCGGGTCTGACCGTTCAAGTCGGCGGCGGTCTTATTTTTCCTACCTACGATTCGGCATATGACAATAATAATTTAGATATTTTTGCTTCTTTGCATCTTGACTACAAGAGAGGTTCAGCCAACTTTTTCGGCGGGTATACCTATACGGTGGTCGGCGATGATGACGTGGTAACCGACACGTTTGCTTTACGGTATCAAAACACCAACGCTTTTAACATAGGGGCGGGGTATACCTTTACACCCAAAATTTACGGATCACTCTCCTATTTTCACGGCGACTCGATCTATGAGCATGTCGATGCGACTGAAAGTCTTTCGGTGTACGGGTTTTACTCTATCGATACCCACTGGTTTGTTACGGGCAACTACGCGTTGGGTCTGAATGACGCTACCAGCGACAACTATGTGGCCCTGCGCCTGGGCTATTACTTCTAACACTTCACAAAGACTCCACACTTTCATGTTACACTGCTTCCAGATGGGGGAACTTCCCCTTTCAGGAGGTGTGATATGAAAAACGTTTTACTCTCTCTTCTTGCCGTTATGATATTGGCTTCCGGCGGATACGCGCAGGATAACAGCCGGGCTATTCCCGGGATACTCGGAGGGATCGTGGGGGGAGTCCTGGGGCATCAGGTGGGCAAAGGGAAAGGCAAAGTGGCCGCCACGATCGGCGGGGCGATTCTTGGCAGTATCATAGCCGACCGGGTGGCCAACCAAAAACCGACCCCTTCTCATGATGAAATCTACGGTCGCGCGGATGACGGCTATGCCTATCACCGTGTCGATGAGCGCCCCGACCGTTACAGAAGAGGGGAACGCTATTACCACCGCGACCGGTACGGCTATGATGAACCCCGCTATCGCCGCGGCGGGCGCTATGGCTATGATGAGGCGTACGGGTATGATCCCTGCCGGGAGTGTTATGAACGTTGTCGCGGCGAGCGCCGGGTCACACGGCTTTATCGGCGGGTTTCAGACTATTGAGGCGATCACTTTGTCCGCTTCGCGGGGGATAAGCCGGTAAGATAGGCCGGCCGCCTCGAAGCAGGGGCGGTTGAGCCGCTCGAAGGTCTCTTTTTCTCCGGGTCTCAGGTTGACGACAATATGCGGGTCAATGCCCCGGCGGTTGAGTGCTTCGACGCACAAGAGGGTGTCGTTGACGGCCCCGAGCCTGCCCGGCGTGACCAGCAGGGTTTGGGCGTTAAAGAGAGCGGGCAGGTCGATCATGAAAAGATCCTTCTCTATCGGCACCAGCGGCCCGCCCGCCCCTTCAATAAAAAGAATATCTCCCAACGACTCCAGAAAACGCATATCCCGTGCCAGGCGCTCTTTCTCTATGGTTGTCTTGCCTTTGGCCACAAACGGTGCCGCGGCCAATGCGAAGCGGTAGGAGACCACCCGCTCCGGCGCAAGGTCACGGCAGGCGGGGTTGAGGTGTTTGCATGCGTTTAAGAGAGCTAAGCCGTCGGCCGGTTTATCTGTTACGCCCGTCTCAATCGGTTTGTAGGCCACCGGCCGAAGGCCCGCTTGGGCCGCTGTGTGCATCAGTTGTAAGACGGTGTAGGTTTTACCCACGTCGGTATTGGTGGCGGTCACAAAAACCCGAACGGCCATCTTTCTCCTTTTTATACGAATTGTAACACGCTTTTGTCTTTTGGGGTGAAATGTGATATACTTAAAAAAAACTAAAATAAGCACAGGAGTCACGTTTGGCGCAAAAAGAGTGGGTAGAGAGCGAGGTTGTCGTAGACCTAGAGGAGCCGCAGTTATACAAGGTGATCATGTGGAACGACGACTACACTACCATGGATTTTGTGGTGGAGGTTTTGACCGACATCTTTCATAAGACCCAGGAAGAGGCGATGGCCATCATGCTGACGATTCATGAGCGGGGCAAAGGCATTTGCGGCACCTATACCTATGAGATCGCTGAAACCAAGGTGCACCAGACCCTCAAGCGGGCGCGGGCCAACGATTTTCCCCTGCGGGTGACGATGGAGAAGGAATAGAGCGTGATCAGCAGGGATTTGAACGAGATTTTCAAAGAGGCGGTGCGCTTTGCCAAACTGCACCGGCACGAGTATTTGACGGTGGAGCATATCTTTTTGGCTCTGCTTCTCTCGCCTGAGGGGGCGAAGATCATCAAAAAGGCGGGAGGGGATCCCGATTTGATGAAAGAGCTGGTTAACCGCCATCTGGTGACAACCCTCAAGCCTCTGCCGGAAGCAAAAGCGGGGGAGCCTTTTGAGACGGTGGCCCTTTCGCGCGTCGTTGAGCAGATGGTGCGCCACGCCCGCAGTGCCGACAAGAAAGAGGCGAGCGTGGGGGATCTGCTGGCCTCCATTTTCAACGAGGAGCACTCGTTTGCCGTGGCGCTGATGAAGAGCAGTGGGATTGACAGGTTGAAGATTTTGGAGGTCATTACCGAAGCCGGCGAGGGCGTTGAGCCCGAGGGAGCGCCCGCGTGGGCGGAAGAGAGTGAGTATCTTGCCCGTTTCACGGTCGATCTGGTGGCCAAAGCGCGGGCCGGGAAGATCGACCCGGTGATCGGCCGCGACAAGGAGATCGAGCGGGTGATGCAGATTCTGTGTCGCCGCAAAAAGAACAACCCGGTACTGGTGGGAGAGCCGGGGGTGGGCAAAACGGCCATCGCCGAGGGGTTGGCGCTGGCCGTAGCGCAAAACGAGGTGCCCGAACCGCTTCTAGAGACGGAGATTTTCGCGTTGGATATCGGGTCGTTGATCGCGGGTACCAAGTACCGGGGCGATTTTGAGAAGCGTCTTAAAGGTGTCTTGCAAGAGCTTGGCGGGCGTTCCAAGGCGGTCCTTTTTATTGACGAGATCCACAACATTGTCGGCGCCGGCGCCACCAGCGGCGGGAGTATGGACGCTTCCAACCTCCTCAAACCCGCCCTGGCGAGCGGCGGGCTCAAATGTATCGGCGCCACGACGTTTGAGGAGTACCGCAACTACTTTGAAAAAGACAGGGCGCTGAGCCGGCGGTTTGCCAAAGTGGATGTCAAGGAGCCCGATTTTGACGATACCCTTAAAATTCTGGAGGGGTTGAAAGAAAAATATGAGAAACATCACCGGGTCCGCTTCTCCCAAAAGGCGCTTAAAACCGCTATCGAGCTTTCGGTCAAATATATGCATGAGCGATTTTTGCCCGACAAAGCCATCGACATTATTGATGAGGTAGGCGCCTCTTTCAGGTTAAAAGGGCGACAGGATGTTGATGTGTCGGAAAACGATATCGAAGAGGCGGTCAGCCGTATGCTGGGTCTGCCGCCCGTAAAGGTCAACGCCGACGACCTGGCGACGCTAAAGAGCCTGGAAGAGGTACTTCAAAAACGGGTGATCGGCCAGGAGAGGGCCGTCAAAGAGGTGGCCGAGGCCATCAAGCGCAGTCGCGCGGGGTTGGGAGCGCCCAACCGGCCGGTGGGCTCTTTTCTCTTTGCCGGGCCCACCGGCGTGGGCAAGACCGCGCTGGCCATGGAACTGGCCGACGCGCTGGGTATCCATTTTGAGCGTTTTGACATGAGCGAATATATGGAAAAGCACGCCGTCAGCCGCCTCATCGGCGCGCCGCCGGGGTATGTGGGGTATGAGAAAGGAGGGTTGCTGACCGAAGCGATCCGCAAACATCCCCATACGGTGTTACTGCTGGACGAGATCGAAAAAGCCCACCCCGACCTGATCCAGGTGCTTTTACAGGTAATGGACAGCGCCACGCTCACCGACAACAACGGCGCACGGGCCGACTTTAAAAACGTCATTATCATCATGACCTCCAATGTCGGGGCGACGGAAGCCAACGTAATGGGCTTTGGCGACCGGAGCGAGAGCCGGCATGAGAGCGCGGTCAAAAACGCCTTCAGCCCCGAGTTTCGCAACCGGCTGGATGCCGTGGTGCGCTTTGGCCACCTCAAGCCCGAGCACGTCGAACGCATTGTGGAAAAATTTATCGACGAGCTCAACACCCAGCTGGCGCCCAAGGGTATCACCATTGCCCTGAGCGACACGGCCCGGAGTTTCCTGGCCCGGGAGGGGTATGACGAAGCGATGGGCGCGCGGCCGCTGGGACGGGTGATTGACCGGTATGTCAAGGCGCCGTTGACGGAAGAGATACTGTTTGGCCGTTTGAAAAACGGGGGGCGGGTATTCTTTGAAAACAAAAAGGATACCCTGGTCTTTGAGATTCAAAACGGGGAGTAGAAGCCGTGGCCGTAGGGATTCCGCGACTGGGGTTTGACTACATCTTCCCCGATCCGCGCTACGCGCCCAAAGAGGGACTGCTGGCCTACGGCGGCGATCTGCATCCGGATCGGGTGCTCACCGCCTACCGCCGGGGTATCTTTCCCTGGTACAACCCCGGCGATCCGGTGCTCTGGTGGTCGCCGGATCCGCGGCTGGTGCTCTACCCCAAGCGGTTGAAGATCTCCCGGAGTTTGAGAAAGACCCTGCGCAAAAAGCGGTTTCGGGTGAGGTTGGACAGCGATTTTGAGACGGTCATGCGCCACTGCGCTGACGTACCCCGCCCAAACCAGGAGGGGACATGGATTTTGCCGGAGGTGATTGAAAGCTACACGGCACTGCACAGCCGCGGGTTTGCCCATTCGGTGGAGGTGTATGACGAATCGGGGGCGCTTTTTGGCGGGCTTTATGGCCTTAGCATAGGAAGCGCCTTTTTTGGGGAGTCGATGTTCTCGCTCAAACCCGACGGCTCCAAAATCGCCCTGGTCTACCTGACGGCGCTTGCCAAACGGTGGGGATTTGATTTTATTGACTGCCAGATCCCTTCCGATCATCTTAAGCGCATGGGTGCCGAAGAGATTCCCCGCTCCCGCTTTCTCGATGAGCTGGCCCAGACCCAGACCCGCCTGGGCGTGCCGGGATCGTGGCGGGAGCACGAGGCGTGGCTTGATGGGTTGACGTGGTAGGTTGACGCCCCGCAACAGGCGGTTGCCGGGCGTCAGTTTACACAAGGAGTTGCTGTGGTCAATGAAGCAATCGGATTTTCGTTGTGGCTCGATTTTATAGAAAGAGACCATCTAAAGAGCGAGTTTGTCAAAATGGTAGAAGAGGGGGTGGTCAACGGCGCCACCAGCAACCCGGCTATCTTTGCCGCCTCGATCAAAAGTTCTCCGGCCTATCTTGCGCGCCTGAAAACATTGACGGGGCTTTCGCCCAAGGCCCGTTACGAGACGCTGGCTATTGAGGATATCCGCTTAGCGGCGGATGTGTTGGCGCCGCTCTATAAAGCGGGACGGGACGGTTTTGTCAGCATTGAGGTCGATCCTTTTTTGTGTGACGATACCGACGGGACTGTACAGGAAGGGGCGCGTCTTTTTGAGACAATCGGCCGACCCAACGTAATGATCAAGGTCCCCGCCACCGAAGCGGGTTACGGCGCGATGAAAAAGCTGGCCCAAAAGGGCATTCCCGTCAACGCCACCCTCATCTTTTCGCCTGAGCAGGCTTTAAGATGTCTGGAGGCGTTGGAAGAGGGGAATGTCAGGGCCGGGGTGCTCAGCGTCTTTGTCAGCAGATTTGACAGGATGCTTGATCAAAAACTGGCGCAAAAGGGGCTGGCCCCCGGGAGGTTGGGGATGATGAACGCCGCCAAGATCTACAACCTGGTCGAAGGTCGCCAAAATCCCGCCATTCGGACGCTCTTTGCCAGCACCGGCGTCAAGGGTGACGCTTACGCGGTGGATTATTACATCAAAGGACTCATGGCGCCACACAGCGTCAACACCGCCCCGCTGGCGACCATCGAAGCCTTTGTCAAAAACCCCGATCATACCCCGAAACTCCCGCTGGCCGACGAGGCGATCAACGACTACTTCGCCAAGGTGGAGAGAGCGGGTATTGAGATGCCGAAGGTCTATGATACGCTTTTGCGGGAGGGGCTGGAGGCCTTTAAAACGGCGTTTGCCGAACTGTTGACCCATCTGGAGTAGAAAATGTCACTTAATTATGATGTTAATGTAGAAAACCTGACCTTTGAGGTAACCAAAAAGATTCGTAGCTACATGAAAGCGCTCATTGAGCACGGCGGCAGTGACTTGCATATTAAAGCCAACTCCCAGGTACGGGCCCGTATTAACGGGGATATCGTGGTGGTGACCAAGGAGAAGATGAGCCGGGAAGACTCAATTACCATGGCCAAAGAGATATTGCGGGGCCGCTTTAAAGAGTTGGTGGAGAACAAGGAGGTTGACTTTCTCTACCAGTTTGATGAAAACACCCACTTTCGGGGCAATATGTTTTTTCAGATGGACGGGGTTTCGGCGGTTTTCAGGGTCATTCCCGCCCGGATTAAAACCATTGACGAACTGCGTCTGCCCCAGGCCATTCACAAACTGACCGACCTGCACCGGGGCCTGGTGTTGGTGACGGGGGTGACAGGGTCGGGTAAATCGACCACGTTGGCGGCCATTATTGATGAGATCAACAAAAAGCACAAAAAACATATCATCACCATCGAGGATCCCATCGAGTTTGTCCACAAAGACCAGAAGTGTCTGATCAATCAGCGAAGCATCGGGCAGGATACGCTCAGTTTTACCCGCGCCCTTCGGGCGGCCCTTCGGGAAGACCCCGACATCATTCTGGTGGGCGAGATGCGTGACGTGGAGACGATTGACACGGCACTGCACGCGGCCGAAACCGGCCACCTGGTCCTTTCAACCCTGCACACCCTGGACGCCAAAGAGACCATCAACCGGACCATCAGCGTCTTCCCGCCCGAAGAGCAAAACCGCGTGCGCCATACGTTGGCCTCGGTGTTGCAGGGGATTCTCTCCCAACGCCTCGTCAAGACCGTTGAGGGCGGTCGTACGGCGGCCATTGAGATCCTTTTTAACACCTCCTATATTCAAAAACTCATTTTCGAGGGGCGGGATATGGAGATCAAAGACGCGTTGGACGCGGGGACCCAGATTCACGGCACCCAAAGCTTCGATACGGCCCTACTGCATCTGTACAAAGAGGGGCGCATCTCGCTCGAAGAGGCGCTCAACAACGCCACCAGCCCCAACGACCTCAAACTGCGTATCGAGGGGTTGGACGTGCGAACCGAGTCGGTCGGTATGGACGCGCCGCTTTCGGAAAGCCCTTCTGTCTTTGACGGTGACAGTGATATTTTTGGGTTAAAAGAAGATTAAACACCAAGAAGGTATAATTGCGGCCTTAAAGTGTCTTGGCACTTAATTTTATGTAAGGACAACACTATGTTGGAAGGTATCGTAAGAGAGAGTATCGGCAAAAGCGCCGCCAAAAAGCTGCGCCGAGATGGTTATCTTATCGCCAACATCTACGGAAAAGGGCTTGAGAACATTCATGCCGCTTTCAAAGTGGGTGAGTTTATCCGCACCGTACGCCACAAAGAGACGTTGGCGTTCCCGATCAAAGTGGGCGGCAAAGAGATGAACGTGGTCATTCAGGAGTATCAACTCCACCCCGTGACCGATCAGATTATCCATGTGGATCTCATGGTTGCCCAACCCGGCGTCGTGACCCACTATATGGTGCCCGTCAAAACCGTGGGGACACCCAAGGGTCTGAAAAACAAAGGGGTCCTGGCTATCTCCAAAAAGCGGATCAAGGTGAAAGGTGCTATCGAGAAGATTCCCGAAAACTTTACCCTGGATGTCTCTGACCTGGATGTGGGTGACGCCATTTTGATTCGCGATATTCCCGAGTCGGAAGATTACAAAATCATGGTTGCCGGCCGGGTGCCGGTTGTCGGGGTTATCAAAGCGAAGTAACGCTTTTTATGTGGTTGATCGTCGGCCTGGGAAATCCGGGCCCAAAGTACGAATATACCCGCCACAACATCGGCTTTCTGACCCTCGACCGCCTGGTCGGGGAGACGGGCGCCGTCGCACTCTCATCCTCCTCTTTTCACGGTGAGCTTTTCAAAAAAAATACCACCCTCTTTCTAAAACCCACAACCTTTATGAACCAATCGGGCAAGAGTGTTTCGGCCGTGACACGGTTTTACAAAATCGAGACCGAACGGGTGATCGTGGTGCATGACGACCTGGATCTTCCCTTTGGCGCGGTGCGTTTTAAAAAGGGGGGCGGTAGCGGCGGGCACAACGGCCTTAAATCCATAGACACGGCGATCGGCAGTGATTACCTGCGGGTGCGTATGGGTATCGGCAAGCCCGCATATAAATCGCAGGTTATCGACTATGTTTTGCACAATTTTGACCCCGATGAGCTTGCCGTACTGCCCGAGTGGATCGACCACGCCGCACAGGCCGCGCTGGCCCTGACCCGCCATCCTCTGGAT
>Ga0256834_1001536_pt1 | contig 15416 bp, 14 predicted proteins | sample 4281140metaG_FD_190536 | JGI IMG/M metagenome (GOLD analysis project Ga0256834, IMG submission 190536) | Hydrothermal vent microbial communities from East Pacific Rise, Pacific Ocean - 4281-140 | ecosystem: Environmental > Aquatic > Marine > Hydrothermal vents | place: Pacific Ocean: East...
GCGTATAGATATGGAAATTGCAATATGTGAGCAAATCGGCGAGACTACTTTTGTTAAGCAGGGCTGTATCGATGAAGATTTTTGGGATTACTTGAAAAAAGACGAGCTAAAAGCCCGCGCAGATGTGCTGGATGTGACGCGCCGTAGTGATAGGCAGTGGTGGGGTGAAATATCCTCTTTCCTTGAAGGCAATGCAAAGCCCGAGGCAAAGAAGGTGAATGTTAAAAGCTGGGTTAAAAAGAAACCAAATCTTGATCGCGAGCTTATAAAAGAAAGCCTGCTCGCGCATTATAACGCAACTGGTAAGGCTTTGGAATCTAGAGCCTGGGCGAAAGGTGGTAAAGTTGGTAGTTATGTCCTTGAATATGGGTATTATGCTGGAATTACAGTTCGTGCTCTTGAGTCGGCATTAGTAAAAGATGGATCGAGAGGCTTAGAAGGTAAATCTTCAATTGCGCAACTTAATGAAGAGCTTGCGCAGGAGGGTTTGATTGAATATATCAATCGTAAAAATCAGGATAATTTAGATATTGAGCTTATTAAAGAAAGTCTGCTTGCCCATTACAATGCAACAGGCAGGTGGTTGACAAATGCAGATGAAATAGAAGGTGGAAAGCAAGGTTCTTATATCCTTGAACATGGTTATTATGCAGGTATCACCGTGGGAGCACTTGGGAACGCGCTAGCAAAAGATGGCTCGAGAGGGTTAGAGGGTAAATCGTCTATAGCAAAACTCACCCAAGAGCTAAAAGCGGAGCTTGCGCTTGAGAAAAGCTTGGATAATGAAGCTTTGCAGCTGTAGGTAAAGCACGTCATGCCCGTAGTTTGCTGCGGATTTTTTCACTTGTTAAAAATAATGTGGATGCCAAAGCAAGTTTGGCGTGCGAATCATTATATTTGTACTATACTGCGTTTAAATTACGACATATTGTCATTTCAAACGATTGCATAGCAAGAGGAGAAATCTTATAGTAGTTTCAGTTTAAAATAAGACACTAATCGTCATTGCGAGGAGTTTTTGCGACGTGGCAATCTAGCTTCTACAAAGAGATGCAGTAGATCGCCGTGCCTACGGCTCGCGATGACGGTGTCAGATTGTTAATTCAAATTACTATAGTAAGTGCAAATATTTAAGATCTCTCAGCTAAAGATTTCGAGATGACAATGTGCGGTATTTTATTGTGAATCACTATATCTAAAAACAGGAATAAATATAATGGCAGTAGATATTATAACTGAAAGCCTTGGTGGCGCGGCATCAGCGCATAGCATGAGTGCATTTAGCTTGTTCATGCAGGCTGATATTGTCGTAAAGATGGTCATGCTTTCTTTAATTGCGGCCTCTATTTGGAGCTGGACAATTATCATTCAAAAGCGCGGGCTTTTGTCTAAATTAAATGGCAGGGCGAACCGATTTGAGGATAGTTTTTGGTCGGGTGAGTCGCTGGATAAAATTTATGAGCGCGTGAAAAAGAGCAAGGAAGACCCTATGCTGCGCACTTTTTCTGCGGGAATGGATGAGTGGCGAGCGGGCATTGCTGGCGGAATCCCATCTAAGCAAAGCCTGCAAGCTAGCTTGCGTCAACGCGTTGAACGCGCAATGTCCGTGGCTATTGGTCGTGAGATGGGCAGGCTTGAAAGCGGTATGACTTTTCTGGCAAGCGTCGCCTCAAGTGCGCCGTTTATCGGGCTTTTGGGAACTGTTTGGGGAATAATGAACAGCTTTACGGCGATTGCTGCAACGAATAATACCAGCTTGGCGGTTGTTGCTCCTGGTATTGCCGAGGCTCTGTTTGCGACGGCCATTGGCTTGATCGCGGCGATACCTGCGGCGATTGCGTATAATGTGTTTTCAAGTAAGTTGAATAGTTATGCTGACAGGTTGGAGGCGTTCACGGATGAGTTTTCTGCGATTTTATCGCGTCATTTGGATGCGCAAGAAGCTAGTATTTCGGGGAAGAGTTAGTAATGAGCGCAACATTATCACATAAAACAAGGTCGCGTGGCCGCAGAACGGGGGGTAGCTATCGCCCGATTGCAGAGATTAATGTTACACCTATGGTTGATGTAATGCTGGTGTTGTTGATTATCTTTATGGTGTCCGCGCCGTTGCTTACTGCGGGCGTTCCTGTTGATCTACCAAACGCTAAGGCTAAGGCTTTGCATGAGGAGGAAGCCAAGCCCATAGAAATTACTATGGATAAGGACGGGAATATTTATTTGTCGGAAACAAAGATTAAGCGTACGGCATTAATATCAATATTAAAACCCATGATGGAAGGTGATGTGGAGCGCAGAATTTATGTTCGCGGCGATCAGGCGATTGCTTATGGTGATATTATGGGGTTGTTGGGGCTGTTGAATGAGGCAGGCTTTCGCAAGGTTGCACTTATCTCCAAGGCTAAATAAATGAATGCGATGAAAAGCAAAAAACAAAAGGAGCTTCACTCTAATAATATGAGTAAGCCTGTTATTTTGTCTATTGCATTTCATATACTCATCTTTGTGATAGCAAGCGTAGGGCTTCCGCATTTTGCAAAAGATATAGAACCGCTGGAGATGGCGATCACTGTGGAGATAGCTGATCTTGCGGAGGTGAATAGGGCGGAGACTCCCCCCATGAAGCCCAAGCCTATATATAATAATACTGATAATGTGCCTGATTTAATTCCATTAAAAGAGGTTGATGCTGGTGATGTGCCAGAGCTTTCAGCCGATCCCCCTAAGGCTTTACCAAAGCTTTCCCCTCCGCCAAAGCCTAGGAATAAGCCAAGGAGGAAGCCAAAGCCTGTTAAACCAAAACCAGAACCACCAAAGGACGAGGTGAAGCCCGTAGAGCAAAAGGACTTTACCAGCTTGTTAAGGAGTTTAACTCCCGATGAGCCAGAGGAGCAAACAACCACTGCGCCCGCGCCTGAAACGCAAGAAAATGTCTCGCAAGTGGCTGGTTTTGCAAAGCAAATGACGCGTAATGAGCTTTCCGATCTTAATCGCGGCGTTCAGCCATGCTGGAATGTTAATGCGGGCGGAAAAGATGCGCACAGCCTTATTGTCGAGCTTTGGGTATTTGTAAATCAAGACAGAACGGTAAGAGAGGTTCAAATTATAAATCAGCGGCTCTATAATTCGGATAGTCATTTCAAAGCCGCAGCAGAGGCTGCGCGGCGTGCTTTGTTGAATCAGCAATGCTCGACACTGAATTTACCGCCAGAAAAATATGATCGGTGGAAAAAATTTAAATATATTTTCGATCCAAGTAATATGTTGTAGTATTTGTTTCTGAAATTTAAAAAGAGAAAACAAATCATGCATCGTGTTTTATTATTACTTATAACGATATTAATAATATCCCCCGCAGCAATGGCGCAGGAGATGGTAGCAACAATTACGCAAGGAACGTTTAAGCCGCGACCAATTGCGATTGGCAATTTTCATTCCGATAACCCAGAGCTTGATAATCTTGCGCGTGATATCCCTGGGATTGTACGTGAAAACCTTGAAAAATCAGGGCTGTTCCGCATGATTAATTCTAATGCTTTTGTGCAAACGCCGAACTCTATATTTCGTGAGGGAATAAGATTTCCTGAATGGCGCGCAACTGGTAGTGAGACTGTGGTTTCGGGTAGTGTTACAAAAGATAGTAGCGGCAAATCGCGCGTTGAGTTTCGTCTTTGGGATGTTGTTTCCCAGCAACAGCTTATTGGCATGGCTTATACGACGACATCTGATAATTGGCGACGCATTGCGCATATAATGTCGGATGAAATCTATAAGCGCATTACTGGTGAGCAGGGATATTTCGATACTCGCATTGTGTATATATCTGAAAAAGGGCCATCGCATAAGCGCGTGAAACGCTTGGCTATTATGGATCAGGACGGCGCTAATCATAAATATTTAACCGATGGTAGTTTTCTTGTTTTAACGCCGAGATTCTCCCCCGAAACTCAGCGCATTACTTATATGTCGTATCGCTCTGGAAAGCCGCGTGTTTATCTCTATGATATAAATACAGGAAGTAATGAGGTGCTAGGTAATTTTCCTGGTATGACGTTTGCTCCTAGATTCTCGCCTGATGGTAAAAAGCTGGTTATGAGCATGGCCAAGGGCGGTAATAGCGATATTTATGTTATGAATTTGAAATCGCGCAAAGTTACGCGCATGACAAGCAATTCTTCTATTGATACGTCTCCGTCTTATTCGCCTGATGCATCACAAATTGTGTTTGAATCAGATCGCGGAGGAACGCAGCAGTTATATGTGATGAATGTTAATGGCTCTGGTATTTCACGCATTACTTTTGGTAAGGGGCGTTATGCTAATCCTGTTTGGTCACCGCGCGGTGATCTGATTGCTTTTACTCGCATGTATCAAGGTAAGTTTTATATTGGTGTGATCCGCCCTGATGGCTCTGGCGAGCGTCTTATAACTAATGCATATCATGTCGAGGGGCCAAGCTGGTCGCCAAATGGCCGTGTTTTGACGTATTTCAAGGAAACCCCATCGGGAGATCGCAGGTCAGCAAGGTTATATACTATTGATATAACAGGATATAATGAGCGTTGGTTACGAACTCCCAATGATGCATCAGACCCCGCTTGGTCACCGCTTAATCCTTAGGCTTTTGCCCCGAAGTCAGCTTTTTAAAGAAACTATAGCCACTTAGGGATGTTTTCCCTTGCGATAAGATCTTCTAACGTTTGCCTTCTACCGATAAGGCAGATGTTATCTTCGTCAACCAGAATTTCAGGTGGAAGAGGGCGGGAATTATAGTTTGAAGCCATGGAATATCCATATGCGCCAACTGATTGAATAACCACCAAATCATTAGCATTAACTTCGTTTATTTCGCGGTGCTTGGCGAATATATCGCCGCTTTCGCATATTGGGCCGACAACATCATAGGTTTTGGTGTTTGTGTTATGGTTAAGAACAGAGCGTACGCCATGATATGCCTCATATAAAGTCGGGCGAATCAAATCATTCATACCCGCATCAAGAACAAGAAATTCTCTTGATGGCGTTTGCTTAATATACTGAGCTTTAGCCAGCAATACACCAGCATTTCCAACCATATAGCGGCCAGGCTCCATTTGAATTTGCGTATCAAGCGGTAAGATTATATCTGCAACCAATCGCGCATAAGCATCTAAATCTAATAGCTGCTCGTCATTATAGGCAATAGGAAAGCCGCCGCCAATATCGGTTCGCTCTACCTTATATCCATCATTTCGAAGTATGACTACAAGCTCTGCCAATTTTTCAAAAGCGGGCTTGAACGCGCCTGTTTGTGATACTTGAGATCCAATATGTATAGATATTCCAACAGGGTTAACATTGCTCATCTCATTGCTGAGCTTATAAAGCGTGCGGATATCTTGCGCAGTATTGCCGAATTTATCTTCTTTACGGCCAGTTGCAATTTTACTATGTCCCCCGCCACTAACATCAGGGTTAAGGCGAAATAATATATTTGCGGTTTTACCCATTTCAGCGGCAAATTTATTAATATTATTCAGCTCGTCAGGTGATTCGACATTGAATTGTAATATTTCGGCATTCAGGCAAGCTTTGATTTCTGATTCGTTTTTACCAAAGCTTGTTGATATTATTTTATCTCCGCTAAAGCCTGCTTTTAACCCGCGGAAAAGTTCACCCTCGGAGACTATTTCAAGGCCGCTTCCAAGCGTTTGTAGTAATTTCAATATTGCAATATTAGAGTTAGCCTTACACGCATAGCATAATAAAGGCTGACGATCCGCAGGTAAAACGCGCTTCATAGCATCTTTTAGCGCGTTGAATTGATCTCTAATCACTGACGCACTATAGACATAGCACGGCGTTCCGTATTGCTCTGCAATATCAGGCAAAGGCACATCATCAACGTGAAGCACGCCGCCTTTATCAGAAAATCCGCTCATAATTAAAACTCTTTATGCTCTAAACCCGGCTGTGGATCTGTGTTTATATCAGGATATGTTTTAGGGAACACATCATGTTGTGCGCCGTTTGGAGGCTCAACATAAGGCGGTTTTATTCCGCAAGCGCAAAGTGCAAGTGTATTTACACACAATAAAATATATAGAAAATGTTTTTTATTATTCATGTTTCTTTCCCAATAGGTTCATTATTTTGTATAGTGAAATTATATAAAAATAAAGTCTATACTTTATATATAATTAGTTAAAGGAAACCTATGGCGGATGTCCCCAAGAGATATTTTCAGCGTTTTTTCGTACTTGCAGGGTTTATATTTATAGCCCTACTTCTTATGGGTGCTTTTTGGATGCATAATAGCAGTAAGCTTGATGCGGTAGAAAGCAATATAGCCTCGAAATTTAAAAATTTTGAAATATATGAAAACGAAAAATATTTACCTTCAATTAAAATTTTGGGACCAAAAGGTGATTTTGTTAATATTCAAAAAGCTGGAGGTAGGTATATTATTCTAAATATCTGGGCAACATGGTGCAGTCCTTGTGTTAAGGAGCTGCCATCATTACAAAGATTAAGCGATATATTACCCTATGAAAGTGGCTGGAAGGTGATGGCTGTATCGGTGGATACTAAAAAAAACCTTCCTAAAGTGGCTAAATTTGCGGCACATTATAAGGTTGATGATATTGCTAATTACCATGATTATAACTTGGAGTTGCAAAATAATATTGATGTTGACAGGCTTCCCATGACTTTAATCATAGGTAAATCAGGGCGTATTTTATATGAAATACACGGTGCAGCAATTTGGCATGATAGAGATATGGTTGATTTTCTTGAGCTGGTTAGAAAAGTTCACTGATTCTAGTCATCAAGTTTTTATATTAATATTAATGTAATTTGTGATAAGATATTATCTTTAAAACCCCATATTTAGGTATTTATCAATATGAGCCAAGAGCAAGAAAGCCTTGAAAAAATAACTCAGGATCAGTTAAATGCAATGGTTGACTTGCATGCTCGCTTTACCGATGGGCGGCTTGGCGGGCGGCGCGCTATTTTAGAAAATATTGATCTAAGCGGACTTTCTTTAAGTGGTAAAGATTTAACACAAGCACATTTCACAGCATGCTTAATGACTTACATGGATTTATCCAACACCAATTTTCAAGAGGCGGCTCTTTATGCTTGTGATTTGAGTGATTCAAATTTATTTCAAGCCATATTTACCCGCGCTGATTTACGTGGTGCGCGTATTCAAAATGCAAATTTAAAAAATGTTGATCTAAAAGATGCAGATTTACGCGGTGGTGGTGTATCAAAAGATGGGACTTTCGGCACAAAAAGTAAAGCTGTTAATTTTAGGGGGGCTAATTTAAGTGGCGCAAAATTAAATGGTGCGATGGCTTCTAATGCTGATTTTTCGGATGCCGTAATGGTTGGCGCAAATATGGTTGATGCCGATTTGCGCGGTGCAGTTCTTGAGGGAGCTGATCTCTCGAATGCTGATATTGAAGGAGCGCAACTAAAGGGTGCGAATATAAAATCAACAATTTTAACTGGCGTTGATGTTTCAAAAATGAGGAGTTCAGGCCTTGATTTAAAAGATGCTATTACAGATGATAATGCTGGCAAAACTGTTTCTGATTTGTCAGACTCTTTGCCAAAATTATTGGAATATCATAGGGAGTGGTTAAAAACTCGCGGTAAATCGGGTAAACAACTTGATTTAAGCGATGTTGATTTGCGCTTGCTTGGCTCGTTAAAAGAAGAAAAAATGACCGCTGTCAAGGCTGTTATGGCGCGGTTTATAGGTATGAATCTTTATAAAATAGAGCTACAAAGCGCAACGCTGGAGAAGTCTGATTTTAGAAATTGCGATATGGAGGAGTCAGATTTACGTGGCTCTTCATTCAAAAACGCTAATTTATCGCATGCTAATATGAGGGGCAGCAATTGCTCATCTCTTATGTTGGGCACAGGGGGGACAAGGCGTTTTAATCCATGTAATTTTGAGCAGGCGCGTATGCGCTATGTTGATTTCACAAATGCGATGCTTAAGGACGCTATATTTATTGGTGCAGATTTATCTTTTGTTGATTTTACTGGCGCAGACCTTAGCGATGCCGATTTCACAGGGGCAAAGCTTGATAAGGCAAAGCTTGATAAGGCAATAACAGATGGCGCAAAGTTTGATCGTGATGAAAGTCGCCCAGTATTCAAGATGAAATCTGATACCAGTTGATTCTCTGCTACGCTTCTCGCAATGACGTGATACCACCCCCGTAGCTTGCTGCGGAGGTGTCCATTTGTGTTTTTGATATTGGTGCGTTCATATATGTTGCTTGAAAAACATAACAAAACCGTCATTACACGGTTTATCCGTGTAATCCACGTGATATTAAGGACGAGGTGATAGTGTTGGTTATCTATTGCCCACCCATGCCCATACCAGTGGGGGGGGCGGATTTTATTTCTACTGGTTCATCTAATGGAATGTTACTTGAGTTTGTACTCACCTCAACTTTAGAGGGATCATTGAGATTAACCATCTCTCCATTTGGTTCGAACTGAATTGGTTCACTAGGAATAGCTGCACTGTCATTGAACATATTTATGGGCATTGCGGAATACATTTTTTGCAAAATAGTTTCTGCAATGGCTAACCCCTCAACCAAACGTTCGGTTGGCTCTATGCCTATGGCCTCTAATTCCTGTGCTATTTTAGCTTCAGTCGCAGGATCAACCGTTACGGCCTCAACATCACCTCGCCCTGCTATTGCATCCCTGTTTTGAGTAAGAGAGCCTTCGGATAGAATAGTTAGAAATTCCTCAGGCTCTATTACACCATCACCAGTATAATCTTTTATATTAGAAACCATATAGGCCATTTCATTGCTTTTCAGCATAGCTGTCATCCCAACATCTTCGAACATAGGGCTATCAACACTCATCCCATCCTCTGGAATAATGCTTTGCATGTGTTGAATAATCAACGATGGTTGCTCTTTTGCAATGGTTAGCAATATCCCATCACCATATTTTAATTCGCCAATATGACCTTCTTGATCGTCCATCTCGGTGGTTATAGCACCACTAGGAGCTTGCCCTAGCCCTTTACTGAATTCACGTGCTTCTCCAGCAAAATCAGGCATTTCAGGTCTGGCGGGTTCTGTGCTTTTGATTAACGGCTCTTTGCCAGCGTTTTCAATTACATGGTCAGCCATCTCTAGGACACCATCTAGCTCTGTATCAAGCATTTCTTTTGCTTCTTCTATCTTGTCACTCATAATTATCACCTTATTAATATTTATTATTATGTCACCTTAGCAAGTGTATATAATAAATGCAAATAAAAGATTAATGAAAAGTATATAGTAACTTGAGTTAAAAATCACACAGTGTCATTTCGAACGATTGCATAGCAAGAGGAGAAATCTTATAAAGCTGCAACATATAAGATCTCTCCACTAGCGTGTTCGAGATGACAGGTAGTGTTATATTCTTAATGATAGCTAATATATATATTAAGCCGCGGCGTCTTTATAAAGGTTAAGCTTATTACGCAGGGTTCTAATAGAAATGCCAAGGATATTTGCGGCGTGCGTACGGTTGCCAAGGCAATGATCTAGCGTATTTATTATCATATCGCGCTCTACATCGGCGATGGTTCGTCCGATCATATTTTCCACTCCGCCAGCATTTTGCAATGTAGGAGCATCTTCCGTGACAGTAGAGGGCGTAATCTCCTTTGATAAGCCGTCACTTTGGATAAAGATAGCATCCGCCTCAATTTCATCTTCTGTAGACATAAGTATAGCGCGATGCATAGTGTTCTCCAACTCACGGATATTGCCGCGCCAAGTACAATTTTGCAGCTTGGTAATAGCTTTATCAGAGATGTTCTTGCGATTAATCCCGTTAGCTTCGGCATATTTATCTGCAAACATCTTTGCAAGACGCGCAATGTCAGATGGGCGATCCCGCAGCGGGGGCAGGGGGATATTAACAACGTTCAAGCGAAAATAAAGATCTTCCCTGAATTCACCTTTTTTAACGGATTCTTCCAGATTTCTATTCGAAGTCGCCAAAATACGGACATCAATTTTTATAGTGCCGTTCCCGCCAACGCGGGTGATCTCTTTTTCCTGAATAGCGCGTAGGAATTTCGCCTGTAATAGAGGATGCATTTCGCTCACCTCGTCAAGCAATAACGTTCCTGTGTGGGCTTCTTCAAATTTACCAATTCTGCGCCCTGTTGCGCCAGTAAAAGCACCTTTTTCATGGCCAAATAATTCAGATTCAAGCAGGTTCTCGGGGATAGCCGCGCAGTTAATAGCAATAAATGGAGCATTTTTGCGCTTTGATTTGTTATGGATATGACGTGACATGACTTCTTTACCCGTGCCCGATTCCCCAGTGATAAGGATAGTCGCTTCGCTAGGTGCGATTTTATCGGCTAAGGTTATTACGGATTTCATAGCTGGATCATCCGCGATCATAGAGCTGTTTTCTTGAGTAACGGCTTCAATAACTGCGGCAATAAGCTCTGGATCAGGGGGGAGGGGAAGATACTCTTTCGCACCTTGCTGAATTGCTTTAACGGCTGCGCGCGCGTCAGTTTCAACGCCACATGCCACGATAGGTAAATGTACACGCTCATTCTTTAAACGCTCGACAAACTCACCGATTTTTTGCTTAACATCAACCATAGCCAAATCAGCGCTTTTGCCGTTAAGCAACGCGCCCATAGCTTGATCTATATCTTCACAGTGAACGACTTTCGCCCCGCGCTGCAACGCGATTTTCCCCGCTTGGGAGATATGTCCGTCTAGACGGCCTATTATCATTAATCTCATATAGTCTTCCTAATTTATCTTTCTTCGTCGTTATTTCGCTCCTAACGTATAAAAATACGCCTCGTCGCTTATGCCTAGTAGAAAAATAAATTAGTTTGACTAAGTCTTTCTAGTTTATCTTTCCAAGTTATTTTTTACGTAACTATCCCTTATCAATCAAAATAGCGAATACGCTGTGAGGGGGGGAGTAGGGAGTTTATCAGCATCTCTAAATTGCGGGGGTTTTCTTGGCTTATCATTGATAGAGCAGTTTTTAAAACCATTGTTTTTGCGGTAACATCATCGGCGGCGGTTTTCTCGATTTTTGCTGCAAGAGGAGCCATAACAACAGTTCCTAATATTGCGCCATAAAATGTTGTAAGCAAAGCCACAGCCATAGCCGGGCCGATAGTATCAGGGTTTTCAAGATTGGCGAGCATTTGAACAAGCCCAACTAATGTACCGATTAACCCCATAGCTGGCGCAACCTCTGAGGCGCGGCGTAATATACTGGCGGCGCGTTTTTGGCGTTCTTCTTCGACATCTATTTCTTGTTGTAATATGCGTTGCACATCTTGCACATTATATCCATCAATAACGATTCCCATGGCTTGTCGCAAGAAGGGCTCTTTTGTGGTTTCTTTCTCGTAATTAGAAAGATAGAGCAAGCCTTTTTTACGAGCAATAGTGGTAAGATCCATCATACTGGTGGCCAGAGCCGAAAAATTGCGAACAGGCCTGAATATTGATTTAGTTATAACGCCCATGGAGGGCAAAAGCTCCGCCCCTGTGTATGAGATGCTAGTAGCGGTCATCGTACCTAAAATAACAATTAAAACGGAAGGAAGGTTAAAGAATTTGGCATCGCTTTGCCCCATAGCAATTGCGCCGACAATTAACCCAAAAGAAAGCAAAAGCCCGAATATTGTTACAAGATCAGGTCTGGAAACCGCGCGAGGAACAGAGACATTAGGGATATTAGCATTTATATTTGCATCGGCACTCATATTTAAACATTATCCTTTTTATTCATATTTATGCACGCTCTGATTTTACAATTTCAGTCATTGTAATGCCGAGCCTATCTTCAACCACAACCACTTCGCCGCGGGCAACAAGGCGGTTGTTAACATAAATATCAATAGCTTCACCGACTTTTCTATCAAGCTCAATAACCGCGCCACGACCAAGTTTCAATAGCTGGCTAACCTGCATTGTTGAGCGTCCAAGAACCGCAGATACATTAACTGGAATATCATAAATAGCAGTAACATCTTCCGCCATGGCTTCGCCGATAGAGTATTGTTTACTATCATCGTTTTGAAGTTCCGGCGGCTCTGAAATTTCGTCAAGATCGAGGCTTTCCCCTGCTGCTGCGGGAGTTTCATCGAACATGTTATCGACTTCATCTTGATTGGTGTTCTCACCATTATCTGTTTCATCGGCCATCATATCTCTCCTGCTGCTTGATTACTATTATCTTGCTCATTATCCTTATCATCATGAACGCTAATGTCGCGCTCTGCAAGTGTCTCTTTCATTATGATAAAAGTTTTCTCGGCAATTGTTTGGCGGTTACATATAATGCCGCCACTAGGCCATAGAATATTACATTGGCTCTGTTTTAAATCATTATTAGCCCTTAAAGTAACTTTTTTGCCTAAGTCATCTTCCAGATCTTTTATATATGTTTCCAAATTTTGTAATATATCACCGTGCATCTCTATATTTATTTGCGTGGGCACATCATGCGCAGATATAGCGGTTTTAATAGCGGTTTTAAGCTCTTCTTCTCCGTGTTCTTGCGTGTAAAGCGGAAAAAGTTTTTTGATGATAAACAAACTAAGGTGAAGTGCTTCCCCCTCATATTGCGCCATACGATCATCTTCCGCTGCAAACAAAACGCTCATATCACGGTTTATCTTTTGTAGTAAATCAAGCGTTGCTTTATTTATTTTAGCTTCACTATCCTTAAAGCCTGCTCTTTGCCCAGCTTCATAAGCCTTAATTTTCTCCTCTTTTAGTTGTTTTTTAGAAAATTCAGGCAATGACTCAAGCTCATCCCCCTTCATACCCGCCAAAGGATTGTCATCGAACATGTTGTTGTCAAAAAGAAATCTATCTCCACCCATCTTTAGTCTTCCTAATTTATCTTTCTTCGTCGTTATCTCGCTCCTAACGTATTAAAATACGCCTCGTCGCTTATGCCTAGTAGAAAAATAAATTAGTTTGACTAGGTCTTCCTAATTTATCTTTCTTTGATGTTTACGCAATCATTTCATCATCGGTAGTACCTGTTGAAACTGTTATCTCCCCACGGCCTTCAAGGTCTTTTGTTACTGTTACGATATATTGCTGAGCCTCTTCAACATCTTTAAGCCTTACAGGCCCCATAGCTCCCATATCTTCCTTCATTATTTTGGCGGCGCGTTCTGACATATTGTCGAAGAACAGATCCTTTAATGTATCTGCCGCACCTTTTAGTGCTAATGGAAGTTTTTCTTTGTCGATCGCCCTGATAATAGTTTGCATAGAGGCGGGGTCTAGGCTTAACAGGTCTTCGAATGTGAACATTAAGCTGCGGATTTTTTCAGCAGATTCGGGAACATCTGCTTCCAATTGCTCCAAGAACCTACTTTCTATAGCGCGTTCCATATTGTTGAAAATCTCTGCTATAAGTTCATGAGAATCGCGACGCTGCGTTCTGGCCAAATTAGACATGAATTCTTTACGAAGGGTTTTTTCCACTTCTTCAAGGATTTCTTTTTGTACAGGCTCCATCTTGAGCATACGGTTAATAACTTCTAGTGCAAAGCCATCGGGCAATATTGCCAATACTCGTGCGGCATGTTCAGTTGATATCTTTGATAGTACTACGGCAACTGTTTGTGGGTATTCTTTTTGCAAAAATGTGGCAAGGATATCCTCGTTAACATTGCCAAGTTTTTCCCACATAGTGCGCCCAGCAGGGCCACGAATCTCCTCCATAATGACATCAATTTTTTCTTGAGAAAGCCCTGATTTGGTAAGCATACGCTCAGTTGAATCTTGTGATCCGACAAGGGTGTTGGTAGAGCTCATTTGTTCAGAAAAATCTATGAACAGGCGTTCTATAACGGTAGGTCCAATTTTACCTAAGCTGGAAATAATCTGTGATAACTCAAGTATTTCATCATCATCCATAAGCCCAAAAAGCTGTGATGTTTGTTCCTCACTAATGGATAGCAAGAAAATAGCCGCTTTTTCAGGGCCTGAAAGGGATCTGTAGTCATCTCTTACACGCATATTCATGAATATTAACTCTCCTGTGTCATCCAGCTTCTGATAACCGATACGGTCTCAGTTGGATAACTCTCAACTATTTGTTCGACTTTTTTAACCGTGGAGGCCTTAACTTTGCCTTCAATGCCTTGAATATTGATTAGATCTTCATCTTCTGCGGTCTCTTCTTCATAAGCGTTTGCGCCTATAGGCTGGCCATCTGCGCCGATTTGAACAGCAGATGTGGGCGGAGATAATGCTGGATTAGCAGGAGATGCGGATAGCAAATCTTGCTGTAATATATCATCAAGCCCAAGAGCTGGCTTAGGCATTTCCATGGTCATTAATTTGCCGACCATAGGCTGTAATACAAGGAGGACAACAAGAATAACCATGATAGCAATAACTATAATTTCAGCAGCATCAATCAGGCTTGTTTTTTCAAAACCAAAGATAAAGCGTTCATCAATTATTTCTTCAGAAGATTCGATTGTTGCAAATTGCAAATTGATAACTTCTAATGCATCACCGCGATCCTCGTTAAAGCCGATAGCTGTGCGGATTAACGAGGTTATCTTGTCCATTTCCTCTTGCGGGCGCGGCGCATAAGTTTTAACACCTTCTTCATCAGTGCTGTATTTACCATCAATAAGTACAGAAACATTGATTTTTTCAACTTTACCAGATTGATGAATGGTATTGCGTATGGTTTTGCTTATCTCGTAGTTTGTAACTTCTTCGTTACGGTTATTTTCTGCGTTAGGCCCTTGAGAGGCGAGTAAATCACCGCCAATACCAGGTAAATTATTACCAACCGACACATCACTAGATACAGATTCTCTTTCTGTTGAGCTTTCTTGAGTTGATTGAGTTGATCTTAAAACTTGACCTTCGGGATTATATATCTCTTCGTTTGTATTTACGCGATCAAAATCCATTTCGGCTGTAACAATAGCAGTTACTTTGCCGTAGCCAACAATTCGGCTTACTTGTTCCTCAATTTTATTTTTCAATCTTATTTCATAGTTCTTGCGTAAATCCTCAGTTTTGAGGGAAAGCATATCGTCACCCTCTGAGCCACCCTTTGCAAGTAAGTTACCATTACTGTCAATAACAGCCACGCTTCTTGATTTTAACCCAGGAACGGCAGAGGCGATGAGGGATTGAACCGATACTATTTGCTGGCGATCGACAACAGAGCCAGAATTAACGCCAAGAACCACGCTTGCGGAAGGGGGGCGCTGTTCACGGCTGAATTTTTGCCTTTGCGGAAGAACAATATGAACGCGCGCGCTTCTTATATTGTCTAAAGAACTAATTGTTCTAGCTAGCTCGCCCTCCAAAGCTCTTACCTGATTTATGTTTTGCACAAAATTAGTT
>Ga0256834_1001537_pt1 | contig 15402 bp, 12 predicted proteins | sample 4281140metaG_FD_190536 | JGI IMG/M metagenome (GOLD analysis project Ga0256834, IMG submission 190536) | Hydrothermal vent microbial communities from East Pacific Rise, Pacific Ocean - 4281-140 | ecosystem: Environmental > Aquatic > Marine > Hydrothermal vents | place: Pacific Ocean: East...
AATGCAAACCAACCAAACATAAAAAAGAGTGCTGGTCTATACCCTTGTCTGAGGCGTAACCAAGCCACCCATACCACATAAAGCAACATAAACGAGTAGAGTTGAAAAATAAGCATAATCGGCACAAAGAAGAAGACCAAATCAATAATAGCAATGACCATGATATAACCTAAAATTTTATCATGAAAGGGCAGATACTTTTTGGTCTCTAAAAAAGAGCGTATAAAGAGCAGGATAAAAACAATACCCACCTCCACAATAATAAAGTAAAAGAAGATAGCCACTTCTTCATACTCTACATTTCCCATGGCGTAGATCTGTATGAGATCTGTTTGATAGACTAAAATACCAACCATAAAAAATTGCATCAGCATATAGTAGAGAAAAGATTTTTCACGATTAAAAAGATATAAAGCTCCATTATAGATGGCTGTCATAAAGATAAGTCCAAAGAGGAAAAAGGAGATTAACAACTTTATGCTATATTCATTTGCCCACTTTGAAAAAACTTCTGTTGTATGGAGTGTTGCCAAAGCAACAACATGCGATTTAGAGGGAACAGCTTTTAAAAAATATCTTCTACTATCTTTAGTTTTATCATAATGAAAAGAGAAAAGTTTCCGTCCAAAAAGAGAGAAATTATCAACTAATTGATGCTCTTTAAAAGAGTGCTTAGTAAACTCAAAAGATGTATGCTCTATCCAGTAGTTTCCACTAGAGAGATTTTCATCAAGCTCTACCATTATCCAGTTAAATTTATATATAGTATTTTGCTTCAAAGTAGATGGTTCTTCACTATTAATCAAAACTATCTCAAACTCGTCATCTTTCTCATCTTGTGTTTGAGTTTTAAACTTAGAAGTGTACTTAGAAATATCGCTAATATTTATCTCTTCATTGGTTGCAAATGTTTTAAGAACGAGAGGTGAACCACTTGCAAAAAGTACTGTAGAAAAGAGGATTAAAATAAAAACAAACTTTTTCATAAATAGAGTATAACCCAAGATAATGTGAAAAAAATGTTATTGTGTTTTTTTTGCAACTTGTAGTCTATATCCAAAACCTGAAATATTTTCTATATAATCACCTTGAAGTTTCATCCGAAGTGTTCGTACCAATGCACGAAGAGCATCTTTACTCATCACATCATCATACCAAACAATATTTTCTATCTCTTCATAATTAACCACTCTATGATGGTTTTTTGCCAACAAATCAAAAAGTTGTAGCTCTTTAATGGTGAGTTTAATCAAGCTTTTGTCTATCATAAGACTCTTATTTAAACTATCATAATACTTCTTTTTATCGATAGCCAAAATATTGTTGATATTTAGATGCTCAAAGAGAAGGTTTAGTGCATCTTTTAGTTTTTTAGAGTTTATTGGTTTGGTGATGTACTTAAGAAGTTGTAGCTCAACAGCTTGAAGAAGATAAGAGGTATCTGTAAAGGCGGTAGTGATGATAATAGGCGTTGTTTTATCTTTTTGCCTAATCTTTTTTACCATATCCAAACCATTAAGACGAGGCATCTCAATATCACTTATGATAATATCTGGTCTATCTTTTTGATATATATCAAGAGCCTCTTGCCCATCTTTGGCTTGAAAAACCTCTTTAAAATAGCTACTTAGGTACTCTACTGCATTTTGACGAATCACTTTGTCATCTTCTACATAGAGTAAGGTTAGGTTCAAAAATCTGTTTTGCATATGGTATTTTAGTGAAAACTTATAAAATTTTTCTCTTCTCATTTTTCTCACATCATTTTAAATTAAAATGTCAGTATCAAAAATTAAAGGATTTTAGATGAAAAAAACACAACAAAAGATTATATTTACGATATTTGCAACACTTCTTCTAAATGGATGTACAGCACTCATTCCAAACTCTATGATAAAAGCTGCACATCAAGATATGGATACCAATAATGATGGTTATATTGACTATAATGAATATCTAAAAAGTGGTTCAAAAGAAGATATAGCCAAAGAGGCAAAAGAGAGAGGTATGACAAAAAAAGAGTATCTAAAATGGGATTTTAACCGAGCTGATGGTAATAAAGATGGAAAAATTACAGCTCAAGAGTTGATAAATATGGCAAAAGAGGAGTAAATGAAAGCAATCATCTGTACAAAATATGGCTCACCTGAAGTACTTCAGGTAAGTGAAGTTAAAAAACCCATCCCCAAAAATGATGAACTATTAGTAAAAATTCATGCAACAACAGTACACATAGGGGATACTAAAATCAGAAGCCTAAAGCCTGGCATGGGAGATATAAAAGACATTTTCATCAAAGCTATTATGCGAATAATCATAGGGTTTAAAGGTCCAAGAAAAAAGATTCTAGGGATGGAGTTTTCAGGAGAGGTTGAATCAACTGGAAAAGATGTCAAACTATTTAAACAAGGAGATCAAGTTTTTGCATCAACTGAGTTAAATTTTGGAACATATGCTGAATATACCTGCATATCAGAAAATGGTATAATTGCCCTAAAACCAACCAATATGACTCACCAAGAAGCAGCACCAGTTCCAAATGGAGCTATCACGGCACTACTTCTTCTCAGAAAAGCAAAGATTAAAAAGGGGCATAAAGTTCTTATCTATGGAGCTTCTGGAAGTGTAGGAACTTTTGCTGTACAACTTGCCAAATATTTTAAAGCTGAAGTTACTGGAGTATGTAGTAGCACAAATATAGAGATGGTAAAATCTTTGAAAGCTGATAGGGTTATCGATTATACTACTACAGATTTTACAAAAAGTGGTAAAAAATATGATCTTATTTTGGATGCAGTTGGTAAGATAGAGCCATCAAAAAGAGAAAAATCACTCACACAAGATGGAATTTATCTAAATGTTCTAACTTCAACTGATAGCTTAAAGATAAAATCTGAACACCTAATTTATCTTAAAGAGATAATAGAAGCTGGGCATCTTAGGTCTATCATAGATAGAGAATACCCGCTAGAACAGATAGTTGAGGCACACAAATATGTAGAGAAGGGGCATAAAAAGGGTAATGTGGTTATTACAGTAAAACAGAAGATAAAATGTTAAAGATTTTAAATCATATTTATCATAAAGCAAAAACTTTCACTTGACTTTTGTACCAAATGGTACTATACTACTTGAATGAAAAAAAATATAGGCAGACCCAAAGCATTTGATGAGCAAGAGGCATTGAAGATTGCTATGCACTATTTTTGGGAACATGGTTATGATAAATCATCACTTAGTGGACTTTTAGAAGCGATGAATATCAAAAAAAGTAGTTTTTATCAGACTTTTAAAAGCAAAGAACATATTTTTAGGCTCTCGTTGGAGCTATATGCCAAGATGAGTTATGAGTATATGCAGGGATTAAAAAAAGAGATGGGGGCAAAAGGTGTTTTGCTTCATATAGTTTATGAAACGATAAGTGAACTTAGAGAGACAGGCAAAGTCAAAGGGTGTTTACTTGCAAATTCAAGCAGTGAGTGTTTCTCTAACCATCCACATTTTAATGAATTAATAAGTTACAAGTTTAAAACATTTCGCAAACTTTTTAAAGAGTTGATAGAAGAGGCACAAAATGAGGGTGAGATAAAAAATACTTTGCCATCATCCACACTTGGAAGCATCTATCAAAGTCTTATAAATGGTTTAGTACAGATGATACAACTTGGAGCTTCCAAAGAGGAACTAAATGCGGTTATAAAACATATAGAAGAGTTATTAACATAAAATTTTTTTGAGATATTTAGTACCAATTGGTACAGAACTAAAAACTATAAAAGGAGGTAAAAAATAGATATTTAGGTTCACAGATGTGATAACAAGTTAAAAAATTAATTAAGGATAAAAATGAACATTATAAAAAAGATAGCAATTGCAACACTATTTGCATCCGCACTACAAGCACAGAGCATAGCTTTGATAGAGACAGTATCACCTCAAAAAGCAACAGGTGAAGTAGCAAAAGTTTATCAAGACATCAATGCAACTTGGGGTGTTATACCTAACCCCATCAAACTTTATAGCACAAACCCACAGATGCTTAAAAATAAATTTGAATCATATAAACATAGCGGAACACATAAGACTATTGATGGTAAATTTCAAGCAATGGTTAGGATGCTTGTCTCAAACCAACATGATTGTGAGTATTGTGTAGGGCTAAATGAAGGAATGCTTATAAATGTTTTTAAAATCCCTGCAAATGACGTGATGGCAATGAAAAAAGATGCTTCAAAGGCTCCACTAACAGAAAAAGAGAAAGCCCTGTTACTGTTTGTATTAAAAGCTACAAATGATGCAAAAAGCACAACAAAAGAGGATATAGAAAACCTTAGAAAGCTTGGCTGGAGTGACGCTGAAATCTTTTTTGCAACAAGCTATGCAGCTGATATGGTAGCATCTGATATCTTGATAAATGCATTTAAAGTAAAAATTGATTATTAAAATTAAGAGTCTTTTTAAAGGCTCTTATCTTCATCAAACTCATGTTATTAACCACTCCAAAAGTAAACTCTAAACCTCTTGTGTTATAATCAATAAACAAAGATAATATAACACAAGGAACCAGATGGATTTTGAGGCTTACCCCTTTGAAAAACTAACTTCACTTTTAAGAGATATCACTCCCAAAGACTCTTACTCTCCACTCACTTTGACTATAGGTGAACCACAGTTTCAAACGCCTGATTTTATTCAACAGGAGTTAAAAAGCAATAGTCATCTTTTGAACAAATATCCAAAGACCGCAGGTGAAGCAATTTTGCGAAATGCACAGATTGGATTTGTCAAAAATCGTTTTGGTGTGAAATTGGAAGATGAGCAAATTATTCCTACTTTTGGCACTAGAGAAGTGTTGTTTAACTTTCCTCAGTTTTTGCTTTTTGATATAAAGGAGCCAGTTATGGCATTTACAAATCCTTTTTATCAGATTTATGAAGGAGCAGCTATCGCTTCGAGAGCTAAGATAGTTCATATAAATCTAACTAAAGAAAATAATTTCAAGGCAGAGATAAATCCTGAAATTTTAAAAAATTGTCATCTTGTCATTATAAATTTTCCAAACAATCCAACAACTTCAACTTTAAATCTTTCAGAGCTTTCAAAATGGGCAAAAGCGGCTCAAGATTATGATTTTGTACTTATAAATGATGAATGTTATAGCGAAATTTATACTTCATCCCCTCCTCCATCACTGCTTGAAGCTAGTATCGCTGTGGGGAATAGTGAATTTAAAAATATTCTTGTTGTAAACTCTATCTCAAAAAGAAGTTCTGCTCCTGGACTACGCTCTGGTTTTATAGCAGGAGATTCAGAAATCTTAAAAAGTTATATGAAATATAGAACATATATAGGATGTGCAACTCCACTTCCTTTGCAATGTGCATCTGCGATTGCTTGGGGTGATGAAGCTCATGTTGAGAAAAATAGAGATAGATATAGAAAAAACTTTTCTTTAGCACAAGAGATATTAGGATGCGATATTCCTGAATCAACTTTTTACATATGGTTAGAGGTTGAAGATGATTTAGAGTTTACAAAAAAACTCTACAAAGAGAAGAATCTCAAACTCCTTCCGGGCTCTTTTTTGAGCCGAGGGAATTTTAATACCAAACATGTAAGAATTGCCTTAGTTGAAGATGAGGCAAAAACCAAAAATGCACTTTTAAGGATTAAAAAATATGTCAAATAAGATACATTTTATAGGTATTGGAGGTATTGGACTCTCAGCTCTTGCTAGATTTTTAAAAAAAAATGGTTACGATATAAGCGGTTCAGACATGAAAGAGTCACCAATAACTAAATCTCTTAAAAGTGAAGATATAAAAGTAAATACTCCACAACTTGCCAAAAATATACAAGATCAAGATATTGTCATCTACTCAGCCGCTATAAAAGAGGATAATGTAGAATTTATAGAAGCCAAGAAAAAAGGGATGCTACTGCTCTCAAGAAAAGAGGCGCTTCCATTTATACTAAAAGGTAAAAAAGTCTATGCAGTTGCTGGAGCTCATGGAAAAAGTACTACAAGTGCTATGCTTGCATCTGTGATAGATGGCTCAGTTATCATCGGAGCCGAAAGCAAACAATTTAACTCAAATATGCACTTTGCAAAGAGCGACAATATGATATTTGAAGCAGATGAGAGCGATGCTAGTTTTTTAAATACAAACCCACATGTCGCCATCGTTACAAATGCAGAACCAGAACATATGGAGTTTTATAACTATGACTTAAATCGTTTTTATGATGCATATAGAACATTTTTAAAAAAAGCAAAGATAAGAGTTATAAACGCCGAAGATGATTTTTTATCAAGCCTAAAAGATATAGAAGCTATACGACTATATCCAAGCCAAGACATTAAAAAAATAAAGACTATCATCGTTGAGGGAGAGCCTTATACTTCATTTGTATTAAAAGATTTGGGAACATTTAAAGTATTTGGAGTTGGTGAGCATATCGCTATAAATGCATCTTTGACTATCTTAGCTGCTATGACACAAAATTCTCTTGAAGATGTGAGAGAAAATCTTAAAAACTATAAAGGTATCAAAAAGAGATTTGATATTTTAGAAAAAAATAGTCGCAGAGTTATCATAGATGATTATGCACACCACCCAACGGAGATAGAAGTAACTATAAAATCAGCAAGAAAATATGCAAGGCTTTTAGGACTTAAAAAGGTCGTAGCTATATGGCAACCTCACAAATACTCAAGGACTATTGATAACCTTGATAAATTTAAAGAGTGTTTTGCTGGGATTGATGAACTTATCATCTTGCCTGTTTTTACAGCTGGTGAAGAGAAACAGAGTATAGATTTTAAAAAACATTTTAAAAACTATAAACCGCTTTTTGCAGATACCGTCATAAATGTAAACAATCATCTAAAAATCATTAAAAATCACCAGGCAATTCAAGATTTGGAAGATGGAGTAATCATCGGACTTGGTGCTGGAGATATCACATATCAACTCAGGGGAGAATTATAAAATGCAAATCATACTAGGTCTTATTTTTATTATTGTTATACTTGCAGTATTTTTAACAAAATCTGAAAGCGTTTCAACAAAAACTAAAACAGGAGTATTGGGGTTTTTTATATTTCTTATAACAATTGCCTTTTTATATGAGTTTGTTTTTACAAAAAAGGAACAAAGTAATAGAGAAATTGTAAACGCATTTAAACAAGGAAAAACTCTTATGTGCAAAAACAGTGATGTAAATCAAACAAACTTTCTTTATGAATCTGGAACTCAATCTTTTATGCCAAGAATAGGGAAAAAAGATATTATAGGCAATATATATGATATAAAAGATTGCACCATCAAAGAATGAAAGCCCTTATAAGTAAACTTGATCTAACTCCATTTTTAGAACATTTTTCAAGCTTTTTAGCCAGAGAAAAACCGCTCTTTATGGAGGGTGACACTGGGCTTCATTTTCGTTTTATTCAAAAATTAGCAGAAGTTGATTTTAAAGCTCCTAAGGAGATAGAAAATTTAGATACCCCTCTCTCATATCTTAAAAAATCAGGTAAACTAAAAATTTATGAAATTTATGAATTTGTAAAGATAGTAGAGTACTTTTTATATCTCAAAAAACTCCCCTTTAGCGGAGTTATAAAAGAGTGGCTTGATAAGATAATAATACCCCAAGAGATAATCCAAATCTGTCAATACTTTGATGATAAAGGAAAATTTCGAGATGAGATAGATGAAAGATTTTTAACACTAAATGGTGCTTTAAAAAGAAACAAAGAAGATATCAAAGAATCTCTAAGAAGACTTTTAAACAGCTCAAAACTAACTCCATATCTTGTAGATAGACAAATTCACTATATCAATGAAAGTGAAACTCTGCTTGTTCGTGGTGGGTTTAACCACTTTTTAAAAGCAACTGTTACGGCTAGAAGTAGTGGTGGATTTTTCTATGTTACACCTGAGAGTATCTTAAATCTTAAAAAGAGTGAAGCCCAGATGCTTAGCCAAAAAGATGAGTTAATTTATGAGTATGAGAAAAAAATTTCATCTGTTTTTTCTAAATTTGAGATGTTTTTATCATTTTTAAACAGAGCATTTGACCGATTTGACAACTATCAAGCAAGACTATTTTTTGCAAAAAGTAAAAATTTAGAGTTTATAAAACCTAGCAATACAAATGAAATCCTATTAACAAATTTTGCTCATCCAGCCCTAAGTGACCCAAAACCAATCTCGGTAGATTTTAGTAAAAAGATACTCATGATAACAGGAGTAAATGCCGGTGGAAAAACAATGCTTTTAAAATCAATCCTAAGTGCCGTTTTTCTATCCAAATACTTAATCCCGATGAGCATAGATGCAAACAATTCAAAAATAGCCTCTTTCAAAGAGATAACAGCGATCATAGATGACCCACAAGATGTAAAAAATGATATCTCAACATTTGCAGGAAGAATGTCAGAGTTTAGCAAACTCTTTGGAAAATCTAACTTCATAGTAGGAGTTGATGAGATAGAGTTAGGAACTGATTCAGATGAAGCTGCATCCTTGTTTAAAGTCATCTTAGAGAAATTATCCATAAGAGATGCAAAAATAATCATAACAACCCACCACAAACGATTAGCAAGTATGATGGCAACACACAAAGAGGTAGAACTATCAGCCGCTCTTTATGATGAAAAAAACCGAAAACCAACCTTTGATTTTTTGTACGGAACCATCGGAAAAAGTTATGCATTTGAAACAGCCCTTAGATATGGCATACCGGGGCCTCTCATAAGTGAAGCCAAAAAAGTTTACGGCGAAGATAAAGAGAAACTAGGAGACATAATCCAGGTAAATATCGACCTTGAACTAAAGCTAAGAGAGAAAAACAAAACTTTAGATTTTGAGATAGAAAAACAAAAAAAACTAAACAACTCCCTATCTAACCAAAAATTTGAAGCTGACCAAGAGATAAAAAAGATAAAAAACACCCTAGAAGCTGAGTATGCAGAAGCCATAAACCAAGCAAAAAAAGCAGCAAAAGCTAACGACCTCCAAAGCATCCACCAACAGTTAAACATAGCAAACAAAAAAAGAAAATCCGCCCAAAAGATAGAGACAAAACAAGAAAAAATAGAACTAAAAGTAGGAGATTTTGTAAAGTACCAAAACTCAAGAGGAAAACTTCTCTCCATCAAAAAAAATGAAGCAACGATAGAGAGTCAAGGCATAAAACTAAGAGTCCCACTAAAAGAGCTAAAACGAAGCGGAAATTTACCACAGCCCAAAAGAGCAACAGTTATAAAGATAGACAAACCAAGCCAAAGCTCAGTAAAACTAGACCTCCACGGATTAAGAGCCGAAGAAGCGATAAATAAACTAGACAAATATCTCTCAGATGCATTATTAACTGGTTATGATGAAGTTTTAGTTTATCATGGAGTAGGAAGTGGAAAACTAGCATATGCAGTAAAAGAGTTTTTAAAGACTCACCCAAGTGTGAGAGGTCACTCTGATGCACCTGCAAATATGGGCGGAATGGGGGCTACTGTGATTAAATTATGATTTAACTATCTTTTTACTCTTAATCAAATCTAACTTTTGATTCCGTAAAAGTTAAAATACTAATAAAATCTCATAGTATAATATACCTCCAAAAAGTGGAAACATCAGTATACTTATAAGACCTGAAGATAAAATAACCCTAAAATCAATTCTAAAACTGTGACATAATATCACTCAACGACTCAAAACTAGATGCGACCTCAAGTTCTATACCATTATCAAGAGCTTTAAAATGTTCTTTTCCACATTTGACTTTTCCCTGCTCTATCGGTCTTAAAAATTCAGTTGCTAATGAACCTTTTGTTTCAACAATAAAGTATAGCTTTTGTACTTTATCTTGTTCATAAAGTACAGCCCAATCGGGATTATAACTACCTAGTGGAGTGGATATTTTAAACCATGGAGGTAATTTTGCATATACTTTTATATTGTCACTTCTTTCAAAGTTGTAGGCTAAATCACTCTCTATTAAAGAGTCATAGATAACATAGTCATAAGGTGATTTTGTACTTTCTATCATATTTGTTTCTAAGTATCCATATAACTCTTCTTCTTTGAAAAGCTCCTGTTTATAGACTTCATGTTCTCCAATTTTTTCGTACTTTATACCCTTGATGATAAAATGCCTCATCTGCTCTTTTATGATTTTGATAACCTCATCTATAAATCTTTGTGGATTTTTTTTAAAGTCATCTAATTTTTGACACTTGACTAAAACTTCAACGATAGATTTTCTAGTTAGATTTGTCTCATTTTGTATCATGCTAACCAAATCAGGTAACATATAATCACTCTCTTTTAAAAGTGTTGTTTCTGTATGTACCCCATTTTTATCAGCATCTACTCCGCCTTGTGTTATGCCAATTTGTGTTGTTCTGTAAACTATCTTTGCGTGGGGGACTATTAGTTCATTTTTTATTCTTGAAACACATTCTTCTATCAACTCTTGTGAGTCAAAATCAACACTATACAGCGTTTTATACTTTATCTTTTCCCAAAGCTCCTTAAACTCTGGACTCAAACAGACAGCTTTGTTAAGTTTTACTTTTCGACCTTTTTTTGCATTTAGTATATTTAGATTTCCAGCTACACTTTTTAGTTTTTTGACTATCTGTACTTTATAATTATTCATCGATTCTGGTATATCGATTCTATTTTGTTTCAAATCTATTTTTAGAGGATCTTGTACTTTACCTTTGTTATTGATATATCCTTTTGTTTTAAAAAACTCAAATAACTCTTCTGAAAGTTCCTGTCCAAGATATTGCTCTCCATCAGCTTCTATACCTGTGATAACATTTGCAAATGTATGGTCATACACTATACCAAACTTGATACCTGTATCTTCAACTATCTCTTTTTGCAAGGCTGCTATGAACTCTTCATAAGTCTCATTTACCATGACTGTCAGCCGATTGACTTCAAATCCATAAACTCGTTCTCCATGTTTGTTTACAGCAAGTCTTAGACCTCTTCCTATCTCTTGTCTTTTTCTGATTGTAGATTTTGTACCTTCATTTAAAGTACAGATTTGAAATACATTTGGATTGTCCCACCCCTCTCTTAGTGCCGAATGAGAGAAGATAAATCGCAGTTTTGACTTAAAACTAAGTAACTCCTCTTTGTTTCTCATGATAAGATTGTAAGTATCATTGTCAGCGATGATTTTTCCACTCGTATCTTTGAAATACTCAAATTTCTCTTTTTTGTTACTTGCTTTACTTTTTTTATCTATCGAAAAGTATCCGTTATGCACTTGTGATACATCTGCATCTATATGATAAACACCCTCTGTAAGTGTTCTATATTTTGGAGATTTTATAAGTATTTGATACTCTTCTTCAAACATTTTGGCAAATTTACCGTTACTATCATTTCCCTCTTCATCGTAAACTCTATAGTTTGAAACTTTATCGATAAAAAACAGACTCAAAACTTTGATTCCCTTTGGGTTTAAAACAAGCTCTTTGTTCAAATGCTCTTTTATCGTCTTCTTTATCTGCTCTCTTTTTAATGTATCTGGATGAATAGTTCCTATGGACTTGCCAAGTTCAACTACCTCATCTACCGAAGTAAAATCTATATACTCTTCCCCTTTTTTGGAGTATATGTCTTTGATGATGTATCCTTCATAAACATCTCTTTTGCATATCTCATGCAAGTCGTCATTTTGATAAACCCATCTTTTTTCTCTTTTTGTTTGACCATTTTTGTTAATATCTATCTCTACATAGGCTCTATGTACAAGTTTAGAATTATCCACTTTGAGTAACTTGATATAGGCTTTGTTATGATAAGCCTCGACCTCGATGGAAGCTACTTCTATCTGTTTGACAAGTTTTCTCTCGTATGCTTCAACTGCATCTAACTTATACATGAAATTATACTTCTCTTTATGAGTTGCACTATATCGCAGTTTACAAAGAGGCTCTAATGATGCTATAGCCTTTTTTGAGTTGTCTGTATTATCCACACTTTGTGGTTCATCTATGATAACGATGGGATTTGTTGACTGTATCAGTTCTATTGGTTTGTATCCTAATTTATCATTGTAACGATGTATGATATTTGATTTGTCCTCTTTTTGTATATTTACAAAACTTTTTCTAAAAGCATCTATGTTGATAATCATAATCTGTATATAATCATTTGTTGCAAAACTTCTGACCTGTTCTAGCTTTGAACTGTCATAAGTAAAGTAGTCATATTTTACATTTTCATAAAGCATCTTAAAATGCTCTTTTGTGATTTGTAAAGTTTTATTGACACCCTCTTTGATGGCGATAGATGGCACAACGATGATAAACTTGTTAAATCCATACTTCTTTTGAAGCTCAAATATGGTTCTAAGATAGACATAAGTTTTACCCGTTCCTGTCTCCATCTCTACACTAAAGTCATTTGACTCTAACTCTGTTATCTGCTTTAATCCATTTCTAAGCTGTATCTTTTGAATATTTTTCTTTATCTCATCATCAAGAAGTTTCAAACGATTTCCTACTCCTATGTGTTCAAAATCCATTATCATCTGATTTCCATCATATCGTGGGGCATTGACTGTAAAGTTTGACTGTGAGATTTCCTGCCCTTCAAATATATCAACGATAGAAGATATAGCCTCTAACTGAAAATCTAAATCTCTTTCAAATTTTATCTTCATCACACACTCACCACTTCATCTATGCCGATGCGTTTAAAGTTTTGAATGGTATTTGTTTTGAGTGTATCGCTTTCAAAACCATTGTCTTTAAACACAACTCTACAGTATTTACGGATATCTTCATCAGGATTTAACTCTTCTGTCAATTTTGCGATACCATCAACAATCTGTATGTTGATATTGTCCCCCAAACAGACGACCAATGCCCCATAACCAACATCAAAGACTTTTTGCCCACATATATCATACTCTTCTATCGGTAGTGTCAATTCAAGCCCATAATGTAAAAGTATCTCATAAAGCAAATCTTCTTCACTTCTATCATCTTTGATATTGTTCATACTTTCTTGCAATGATTTTTCTAAATTTTCAGGATCAGGATCCCATGTTTTGATATTTGAACTCTCTAGTTTAAAGACTTTGAAACCGACATCAAGATTTGAAAGGTCTTTTGGATTTTTCTCTTTTTTGTTATCATCAAGTATCTTTTGACCTGAAATGTTGATTCGTTCTTTGCCAAGTTCACAAATTGTTGAAAATACTTTATTGTCTGTTAGCTCAGGAAGCTGAACTAAAATAAATTTTCTATTTCCACTATCTTCAGCATTTAATTGCATTATTGAATGAGCAGTTGTTGCTGAACCTGAGAAAAAATCAAGAACTATGTCATTATTTCTTGTTCCAATAGTTAAAAAATCATATATTAAACTAATAGGTTTTGGAAAATCAAAAACTTTTTCATTAAATAATGTTTTTATAATTTGTGTTCCATTTCCACTACTATATTCTGGTTTTATGAAAATTGATTTTGGTTTTTTTGTTGGTATATCATTATCTTTTGATCGTTGTTTTTTATATATAGAAATCTTGTTATTATTGTTTATTACAATTAAATTGTGTAGTTCACTTTCAAATTTTTCTTTAGACCATCTCCAAGACATTTCTTCATTATCTGTTATTGGTAAAACTTCTTGATAAGTATCATTAAGTTTTGTTAGTGATACTTTATTCTCATCATCAATATACAATGGAAAAAATAGATTAGGTCTCTTATATCTTGGTGCATTTATCCCTGTAGCTTTTAAATTAGCCCCTTTTTTAAATAATCCATATTCATCAATATCCCAATCATTTATCTCTTCATCACTTATATAAAATTCGTAAAATGTACTCATTGAATAATTTTTGGTATAGACTATCGTATATTCATGTGTACCAGAAAATGCGTACTGATCATTATTGCCTTTTAAATTCATAATTGTAGGCAAAAGTGCTACAAAATTATCTTCCCCAAAAATCTCATCACAAGTCTTTCTAAGATTTGCCACTTCATTATCATCAATGGATATAAATATAACACCATCATCTTTGAGCAAATTTCTAGCTAACTTTAATCTTGGATACATCATGTTTAACCAGTTACTATGATACCTGCCATGACTATCGCTATTTGTACTGATTTTTTTACCATCTTCTTTTTGACCTGATATTTCCAAATAGTTTTTTAAGTTGTCTATATAGTTATCTTTATAAACAAAATCCTTACCTGTGTTGTATGGTGGATCTATGTATATCATCTTTATCTTTGAATGGTAACTCTTTTGAAGTAGTTTTAAAACTTCTAGGTTATCACCCTCTATATAAATATTTTCCGTATTTTCCCAATCTTTACTATCCTCTTTTGATGGAAGAAGAGTTCCACGAGATCGTTTCATAGCTTCTCTTCTAGCATCTGCTTTGCCACTCCATGTAAACTGAAATCTCTCTTGTCCCTCTATGACATGTTCTCCCAATAACTCACTAAGAACATCAAAATCTATCTTATCTTCACAAAAAGCATCGGGAAATATCTCTTTTAGTTTTGTGATATTTTCATCAACTATATTCTTACTCTGCAAATCTAGCTTTTTCATAATAGTCCTTTTGGATTGGGGTTATTTTTGATAAGTGTTTCTTGCAGCTCTGAAAACTTAAAATGTAATCTCTTTATCTGCATATTTAATTCGATTTTCTTCTTTATCTGAGTCTGTTTTTTAAGTGTAGCTTTGAGAGCTTTTATCTGTTGTTCAAGGCTCTCTATCTCTCTAAGAAGTGGAACTTCATCAAATGTTTTAGAAAATTCTTGTTGTCTGAAAAAACCTGTTATCTTTGCAGATTCAAGAGCAAATATCTGGGCTACAAAATTCTCATAATAAGCTTTTAATGAGTGATGCAAAAGAGTGTTGAAATCCAAACTTTCTAAAAATGTCTCTGTTATCTTATCAAGTCTGTTTGTCTCTATCCATGGAGAGTATATTATCTCTTGGATTGTTCTTTTTGTATTATCTGCTTGGTTGATCCGTTTAAAAGCTGTGTGAACACAAAAGCTACTTTCATCTTCTAGCCACAACACTAAATGATAAGGTATAACCTTTTGTAAAAGTTGAGCTATTTTTAGATAATTTTTTTGCTCTTTTAGTTGCACTTTTATAAAATTGACCTCTTTATATGAGACTAGATTATCAACATATTCGTTTAGATTGCTGTTTGTTGGTTTGAGAGTCGCTATCCATGTAAGTCTTTGAACATCATCTAAAATCAACGGCAGATTCGACTCATAAGCGAATACCCTTAACCAAAACTATAGCATCTAAACCTGTAAGTTCCATAAAAGCCTCATAAGGAGTTGCATAATCAAGACACTTTCTAGGTCTTGAATTCAACCTGTGA